>Ga0302253_1000058_pt1 | contig 129283 bp, 97 predicted proteins | sample AAG_RA_Trp_MG_FD_193537 | JGI IMG/M metagenome (GOLD analysis project Ga0302253, IMG submission 193537) | Enriched activated sludge microbial communities from anaerobic digester in WTTP, New Holstein, Wisconsin, United States - AAG_RA_Trp | ecosystem: Engineered > Bioreactor > Anaerobic >... | reverse complement strand
ATTGGGCGGATAAATACGGCTATAAACATATCAGTGTTGATGCATCTAATGCAGGGTTTACTACATTTGATAAAACCACTCAGTGGGCGTTGCTCGGCAAAATAGGGTATAGCTCAACTTTCGGAGAAGATTTTGACGAGAACTGGACAAAATCTGAAGTCGATGCGCTCTATTCCTCATATCAGACGAGATCAGGTTCAACAACCGCAAACGGAAAACTATGGAATTTCACCGACACCAATTATAACAGTAACGGATACTGGGGAACCGCTCAAGGCATAGGGACCTATTGGGCGGATAAATACGGCTATAAACATATCAGTGTTGATGCATCTAATGCAGGGTTTACTACATTTGATAAAACCACTCAGTGGGCGTTGCTCGGCAAAATAGGGTATAGCTCAACTTTCGGAGATGATTTTGACGAGAACTGGACAAAATCTGAAGTCGATGCGCTCTATACCTCATATCAGGCAAAATCAGGTTCAACAACCGCAAACGGAAAACTATGGAATTTCACCGACACCAATTATAACAGTAACGGATACTGGGGAACCGCTCAAGTAGCTGGCGACTACTGGACAGATAAATACGGCTATAAACATATCAGTGTTGACGCATCTAATGCAGGGTTTACTACATTTGACAAAACCACTCAGTGGGCGTTGCTCGGCAAAATAGGATATAGCTCAACTTTCGGAGATGATTTTGACGAAAACTGGACAAAATCCGAAGTCGATGCGCTCTATTCCTCATATCAGGCGAGATCAGGGTCAACAACCGCGAACGGAAAACAATGGAATTTCACCGACTCCAATTATAACAGCAACGGATACTGGGGAATCGCAACAAGCACAGGCGACTACTGGACAGATAAATACGGTTATAAACATATCAGTGTGGACGCATCTAATGCAGGGTTTACTACATTTGACAAAACTACTCAGTGGGCGTTGCTCGGCAAAATCGGATATAGCTCAACTTTCGGAGAAACTTTTGACGAGAACTGGATAAAATCCGAAGTCGATGCGCTCTATTCCTCATATCAGACGAGATCAGGGTCAACAACCGCAAACGGAAAACAATGGAATTTTACCGACTCCAATTATAACAGCAACGGATACTGGGGAACCGCTCAAGGCATAGGGAGCTATTGGGCGGATAAATACGGTTATAAACATATCAGTGTTGACGCATCTAATGCGGGGTTTACTACATTTGACAAAACTACTCAGTGGGCGTTGCTCGGCAAAATCGGGTATAGCTCAACTTTCGGAGAAGATTTTGACGAGAACTGGACAAAATCTGAAGTCGATGCGCTCTATACCTCATATCAGGCGAAATCAGGGTCAACAACCGCAAACGGAAAACTATGGAATTTCACCGACACCAATTATAACAGTAACGGATACTGGGGAACCGCTCAAGTAGCTGGCGACTATTGGACAGACAAATACGGCTATAAACATATCAGTGTGGACGCATCTAATGCGGGGTTCACTACATTTGACAAAACCACTCAGTGGGCGTTGCTCGGCAAAATCGGATATAGCTCAACTTTCGGCGAAACCTTTGACGAGAACTGGACAAAATCTGAAGTCGATGCGCTCTATACCTCATATCAGGCAAAATCAGGTTCAACAACCGCAAACGGAAAACTATGGAATTTCACCGACTCCAATTATAACAGCAACGGTTACTGGGGAACCGCTCAAGTAGCTGGTGACTATTGGGCGGATAAATACGGCTATAAACATATCAGTGTTGACGCATCTAATGCGGGGTTCAATACATTTGACAAAACCACTCAGTGGGCGTTGCTCGGCAAAATAGGATATACCAGCACATTCGGAGAAGATTTTGACGAAAACTGGACAAAATCCGAAGTCGATGCGCTCTATTCCTCATATCAGACGAGATCAGGGTCTACAACCGCAAACGGAAAACAATGGAATTTCACCGACTCCAATTATAACAGCAACGGATACTGGGGAACCGCTCAAGTAGCTGGTGACTATTGGGCGGATAAATACGGCTATAAACATATCAGTGTTGATGCATCTAATGCAGGGTTTACTACATTTGATAAAACCACTCAGTGGGCGTTGCTCGGCAAAATCGGATATAGCTCAACTTTCGGCGAAACCTTTGACGAGAACTGGACAAAATCCGAAGTCGATGCGCTCTATTCCTCATATCAGACGAGATCAGGTTCTACAACCGCAAACGGAAAACAATGGAATTTTACCGACTCCAATTATAACAGTAACGGATACTGGGGAACCGCTCAAGTAGCTGGCGACTATTGGACAGACAAATACGGCTATAAACATATCAGTGTTGACGCATCTAATGCAGGGTTTACTACATTTGACAAAACCACTCAGTGGGCGTTGCTCGGCAAAATCGGGTATAGCTCAACTTTTGGCGAAACCTTTGACGAGAACTGGACGAAATCCGAAGTCGATGCGCTCTATTCCTCATATCAGACGAGATCAGGGTCAACAACCGCAAACGGAAAACAATGGAATTTCACCGACTCCAATTATAACAGTAACGGATACTGGGGAACCGCTCAAGTAGCTGGCGACTATTGGACAGACAAATACGGCTATAAACATATCAGTGTTGACGCATCTAATGCAGGGTTCACTACATTTGACAAAACCAGTCAGTGGGCGTTGCTCGGCAAAATAGGATATAGCTCAACTTTCGGAGAAGATTTTGACGAAAACTGGAGTTTTTCTGAGGTTGAATCATTACATAACCTGTTTTTATCTAAAATAGGTGAAATAAATATTGATGATGAAGTTTGGAAATATATAGATATCAACTTTAATTCCAAAGGTTTTTGGGGACAGAATCATGCTGAAGGCGAATATTGGGTTGATAAATATGGATTCAAACATATATATATAGATAACCAGTATGGAGAAGGATTAACTACATTCGATAAAGAGGCAGAATGGAGTTATCTTGCCAAAGCCGGATACTCTGAAGAATTCGGTGAGGATTTCGCACAGAACTGGGATTATAATGATATTCAGGCTCTATATGATTTCTGGTTTTCCAACAAAAACGGTGAATACCTGCCTTTTATCGATATTGACGGCATCAGATGGTATTACACAGGCGAAGAATTTACCGGTCATAATTTGGGTGATTATTGGGTTCAGGACGGGCAGAAATATATTTATCTCGGTTCAGGTTTAACGACATCTCCTGTCCCCGAACCGTTATCTATCTTAACGTTGCTGTGCGGATTTGTCGGCCTGATGTTAAAAAAACGGAGATGGTAAAAGATATCCTGAAATACAACGGATTATCTTGTTTTTATTATTAATTGTATATTTACTTAAATAAAAAAGATAACGCCGAATCGCCAATACCGTTAAAAAAGTGTTGGCGATTCTTTTTTTATCTTCCTTTTTGATTTTTTTTCTAAAGTTCCGATAAAAATATGTCGAAAACTAATACGAGGCTTTAAACGGGTAAATGATCTTTGTACATAAGAGGGGCGCTTCATGAGTGTTTCATCATTACTTTCAACGTTATCGGTTTATAATAAAAGTCTTAAAACGTATAACAGCAGTTTAAACAGCCTTAACGCGAAAAACCTCGCATGGGATGAAATCGACAGTAATCTCGAACAGCTCCAGGCAAAATTGGACGTATTAAAGAGCAATTCTTTTTTCAACTCGAAATCAATAACAAATACTAATGATTCAATAGCTTCCTTTACGGCAATGCAAAACCCTTTGCAGACAACTTATGATGTATCCATATACCAGCTTGCGCAGAAAAACATAATATCGTCTTTTATGCCGATAAACACTGTATCCGGATCTCATTCGATTCTACAGAGCTCCGAAGAAATCAATACCGGATTCAGCGGAGTAAGCACGATAACCGTCCGGCCCGATGTAATGATCGCCAGCGGAGCGCGAGCCATGCAGCTTGATCAGGGCGAGCTTGTTTTATCAGGCAGTTTTAAAATAAACGGACAAACCATCGAAGTTACAACCACAGATACTATAAACTCAATTTTGTCAAAAATCAATAAAAGTGATGCCGGGGTTACCGCACAATTCGATAGTGATTCCGATAAAATCATTTTGGCATCAAACAGTTTTGATACTGGCCAGGATATAACTCTTTCTGACGACACTTCCGGTTTTCTCAGCGCAATGAAACTCGATGATGCCATCGTTGAAAACGGCACGCCATCGGATCTATTCAGCTCTCTTTCAACAACTTCATTCTCAGATACTATAACCAACGGCTCGTTTTCCATTAACAATGTCAATTTTAATATCGATACTTCAAGAGATTCCATTTATTCCCTGATGGATAAAATAAACCGGTCGAACGCCAATGTGAAAATCGAATACGATTCGGATCAAGAGATTTTCGTTATTAGTTCAAAAAATACCGGCGAGGATATCTCTCTGAAAGATAACTCCGGGTTTCTAAACGCTATTGGGATTATGGACAATGCCGACGATACCGATGATTCAGCCAATTCATCGGTTTATGAAGCTATAAAGGCTCAATTTGAAATTAACGGGAATTATTACGAACAGTCATCTAATTCCATTTCTGTTGACGGAAGCAGAATAGACCTTCTCGCCTCCGGTGAAACAACAATAAGCGTGGGAGCGGATAAACAGAAAATAAAAGAGGCTATCAGTGATTTTGTCAATCAATTCAATACATCCATGAACCTAATAAACAGACATCTCCAGGGCGTTCTTAAAAAAGATTCCGCCCTTACCAAACTGAGCGCGGAACTGACAAGCGGAATAAAATACAATTTCACAAATTCAGGCAGTATACGCAATATGTCACAAATGGGAATTTCGCTTGAAAAATCAAGAAATGTTTATACGGGCAGAATAACGTTTAATGAAAACTATTTCAATTCCAAATTCGATACACTAAAAGACAGTATGGCTAAATATTTTGCCGATGACGCCGACGGAGATGGTGAAACAGATGATCTCGGGTATGCCAATATCGTTGGCGATTACTTAAGATCCAATACCGATGACGATGCAGGAACATTCGCCGGCAAAATAAATTATAATAACCTCGCTAAATACCAGACAGAACTTAACATAGGCAATATAAACGACAAAATATCCCTTATTAACAACAGTATAAGAGGAACGCAGGATTCGGCCTGGATTAAAGTCAGGGCGTATCTGCTTGAAGTTCAAAACGCCCTCGATACACTTAAAGATAAATCGACATTTTTATCGAATAAAACATCAAGCTCCAATTCACAGGTGCTAACGGCTTCCGCATCGGTAGATTCCGTTCAGAAAACGTATCAGGTATTTGTAAACAATATCGCTACTGCCGCTTCGGTAACTTCATCGGAGAAAATCGGGATAGGTAGCGGCGCAGTCTCAATTACAGGTTACGAGGAAATATCCGTACATCCGGTTTCCCGGTTTGATCCCGTAGCTAATCCGGACGCGTTATTCAAATACGGCAGTAATTATACTCCGCTCGATTCAGATAAAAGGGTCATCGCGGGTTATTTTACGCTGAACGGCAAAAATATCTCTATAACCGGCAACGATTCGATAAACAGCGTCATCGGGAAAATAAATACCTCAAATACAGGCGTCCGCGCCATTTACGACCGCGATTCCGACAAGCTTTTCATGAGCACTGAACAGGGCGGAAAAATTGTGTTCGGCAAAGATACTTCAGGGTTCCTCGACGCGATGAAATTCGCCACGTTATCGGGCAACCAGATAAGATCTTATGTTAATGTTGAGGGCAGTGTGTACAATAAATATAAATCGTTATCGCAAACCGCTCTTTCTCAGGGCGATAATGCGGTAATTAACGGTTCTTTCGCCATAAACGGCGTGAATTTTTCCGTAGATGCTTCTACAGACAGCCTTTATTCAATCATAAAAAGAATAAATCAATCCGATGCGGGCGTAACAGCCGATTATGATGAAATCACCGATACAGTATCCATAACATCAAAGGAACTGGGCAATCAGCTGGAACTCGGCAACGACACATCGAATTTCCTGCGAAAACTGAACCTGCTCGATTCGAAAAATGACCGGGATCAAAATCAGGGTACATCCATATATCTCGGAGATAAAGCAAAATTTCAAATCGACGGGCAGGAATTTGTATCCGATACAAATGAAGTTGAGTTCGAGGGAACAAATTTCAATATAAAATCGGGCGGTAATGCCTCAATCACTGTTACACCGGATACCCAGAAAGCGGCTGACGCCATCAAAACTTTTGTCGATAAATTCAATTATGAAATGTCAGTAATTGATTATTACGCCAAAGGTGATTTAAAAGGAAACTCCGATCTGGCAAAAATAAGAAGCGAACTTTTCACAAAGGCCACTTCTCTGATAGAAAATTCCGGCAGTTTAACAAAACTGTACGATGCCGGAATCGGTATAGAGAAATACAGAGGTAAAGCTACCGGCAAACTGAAACTGTTTACCCCCATACTCCAGAACGCGCTCAACACCAATCGCGAAGATGTATGGAAACTGTTTGCCGACGATGCCGACAACGACGGCCAGGCCGATGACCGCGGATTCGCCGTAAATACCGATTCTTATTTCGACCCGGTTTCCCGCGAAAACGGTTCGATTTCTTCAAAAATCAGCGCGGATAATCTGCTTAATCAGCAGACAGTATACTGGATCAGAAAAAAAGAAATTTCTCTGGTTGATAAAAAAGATGAATTACAGCGCCAGTACAATACACTGAGCAAAACAACGAATTTGTCGGTCAAACAGACACTTCTGCTTAATAATCTCGCATTTCAGATTAAATCGTTGTCAAACTATAAATTCAACGTGTTAAGATAGGATAGAGATTATCGGAACCGGTCATAATGTAATTAAACCAAGAAACCTCTGATTCTTTTTAAGATTGGAAAAGGCTTCTTCGCTTTGCGCGCGTAATCGAAGACGACGGTTTATAGATATGGCTTTTTCAAGGTAATCGATAGATTTTCGCTCGTTTCCTTTGATGGAATAAACGCAGGCGGTGAAATACAGGCTGTCATAATGATTTTTATACAGCTCGTTTATTCTCAGGAAATATTTCAGCGATTTATCATAAACACCCAGACAATAAAACGCGATCCCTTTGTGGAAAAACTCATTCAGGTTATGCGGTTTTTCCATAGTTGCCTTGTAAAAAAAACGTTTTGCTTCCTCCTGGTTCCCTTTTTTGAGGTAAATTAATCCAATTTTACAATACGCTTCAGGGTTATATGGATTGATATTCAGTTCTTTTGAGTAAGCCGTAATAGCGTTATCATAATCACCCGCTAAAAAATAGATTTCCGCTATACAGTTCAGTAAAGACGGATCGAGCGGATTGAAATTGTTTCCGACCATATAATAAAACAAAGCCCTTTTCATATTATTGTTCAAATAATATCTTGTGCCGGAATTAAGCATAAAACAGCCGAAAAATTGTTTTGCCGACAAATTGCATAGATAATAGTTCCTCAGGTTCCCAAGTTCGGCGCCGTATGATTCAATGTAATCCTCATCGGTAAAATCAAACCCTCTGGCGGTGGTTTCAATATTGCGTTTATTTACTCCGTCATCGTACCTTATAAACAGATGCCCCGGAATGGCAACACCATATAACGGTACTCCGGTTTTTTCGGCGAGAATCAAATATAACATCGACATGGTAAGACAATTGCCCTGTTTTTTCTTTAAAAAATCCGTAAAACTTGAACAGTCAATGTACCACAGCTGACCGAATTTTTCCGGATAATAATTTTTCCAGAACGGATTAGGGCAAACAAACCCTTTATTGAATATGAAGTCATTGAAAATTGATATTTTGTCATTATAATCCGTTTTACCGTTTAAACGGCAGGCGAGTTCTGCCGCCATCTCATCTATAAACCTGGTATTTGCCTGTATATCGACATCAGGGTCTATTTGTTTGCTGACAAATAGGACAGCGTTACATAAATCAAAATCCTCGTATTTCAGTTGTGCCAATTTAGCAAAACTATACGGAATAGATTTTGACGCGGATTTAGTGCTTATCGCGCTTAGATAAGGTTTGATATCTTCGTTAGACGGAATTTGAGCGCATCCTGAGATAAAACACAATTGCAGTACAATACACAAAAATTTACGCACAGTTATGGTTCCTTTTTTCATTTATTATACAATTTTTTAATAAAAATGTATTCGTAATTACGTGATATTCTCGTTTTTCTGATCATCAGGCACCACGTTTTCCGATTTCTCATCGATAACATCGGCTGATTCTTCCGATGCCATACGTGCGATAACTTTTTTTCTTCTTATTTTTGTAAGAACAAATCCGATTATCGCGCAGATGGAAACTGCAAACCAGAAAAAGTTGGTCTGAGTCAGGATATAAACCCAGTTATACCTCTCTTTAAGGCTGGTGCGCCATAATTCCTCAAGATCTTCAGTATTATTTCCATAATTCATTATTAATGCGGAATTTATGTCTGTGTTGCGCAGTTCTCGCAAAAGAATTTTCATTTTTTCCATACCGAAAGTAGCAATAAGAAACGCGATGAAATCTTTGCTCTGGATATATGCAGTCTGAACTAATTTTTCATCGGGCGGAAAAGAACGCGCAAGCGCGGAAAACGGTATTAGGTTACCCGATAAATAACTGATCGGTAACACCATAGATGGAAATGAGTTCCAGTACCATACGGGTTCAAAATACATCGATAATCCTTCATGCAACCATACGGGAGCGTTTATGGCTCCGGTAATATCGGATATGAATATGTGGCATAGCTCATGAGCAATTACACTGCGGTAATCCTGAGCCCCGAACAAAAGAATGGATGGAGATCTCAGAATAATCGTTTTTTGTTTAAGTAATGTAACACCAATAACTTTCTTATAATATGGCTTATTGAAATAATTTTTCAGGCTTTTATCTGAGGCGATAATCCTGACGGTAATTTTACCTTTGATATCATAACCAAAAAAAGAACGTAGTTCTCCATATGAAAAGTTAAGGCAATTGAGAGTGAGCTTAAGTATCTTTGGATCATTCGTTTCTCCGGTTATCTCAAAACGCGCGGAGTAATCCTGTGCTGAAACTGATTTGAAAGCAAAACCAAAAAGTATTATAAAGAAAACCAAACTTTTCATTCTATAAATGGACCTTAAAAATGATTCAATGTTTATTGACTTAGCAATATATTGTTTTAAACACAAACGGTTATTGGTAATTTGCAATATATTTGAATAATAATGCGCGGATATAAATTTCTCCATAAATATTTTCATATTGATGCTTATCTTTTGTATATCATTATTTATTAACCATCCGGTTTGATTAGTTGATGTATTTATCATATATAACCAATAAAATTGTATATATATGTATAATAATTATTCACTTTTTATGGGCGATATTATCTAATTTAGTGATAGTATGAATAATACTATATATATTATATGTGTAATCAATTATCACCACTGGAGACACATCTATGTGGCTAAAATGGATGCCATGGAGATTCATAATTAGCAGGCTGGCCAAATCAAAAGGGTTTTTGGATCCCGTAAACCTCATATACCGGTTAAGTCAGTTCGCCCAGCCCTCTGAAGTTATGGCCCCTGTCGAACTGCTCAGGGCTGGGGCTGTACTTCATGCGCGGGGGTTAATCAACAGCCAGGCTATTCAGCATAACCTTGACTGGATATGGCCGTACTGGGTGGAAAAACAGTTCGATCCGCACAGCAGTTCGTTTATACCTCGCGCGTTTTCATTGACTCACATAAACCTGACCCACAGGAACTGGACTGCTGTAGGATTACCGGGCTTCAACCAACTGCCTATAGTTGACCCGCGAGGATTGATAACACCTTTTTTTGACGGGTGGTCAATTGATAGCTGGATTATTTCTTCCGACGGGAGAAGCATTATTCTCTCGAAATCAAACTCTGTCTCGCAAACTCTCAATCTCGACAACGCGCTGGCGGTATCCACAAACGCTCAATCAGGCACACTGAGATTAGATTCGAAAGTCGAGGTTATCTGCGAACCGGATAAATGTTTCTGCAGGATCCACTATCACGGGCTTTCCGACAAGAAAGGATGGTTGGTTATATCGGTGAGGCCGTTTAATCCGGAAGGAATAAGTTTTGTTCACGAAATAAGTATGTTTGAGAATAAAAAAGGATTAAAAATAAATAATGTCAATGAGATTTACTTTAACCGCGAACCGAATTCGATAAAATTCTCAAATTACAATATAGGAGACGTACGCAACCATTTGTTTGACGAATCAAATACCGCGAAAGTAAAATGTAATGTCGGCATGGCATCGGCGGCGGCAGTATTTGAACTTAAACCGCGGATAATCGGATCGGTTGTGTTGAATATCCCTTATGAATCCGCGGATAAATATCAGGGTGCCTGCAAGCTCAGAAAAATCAGCAGTTGGGAAAATATACTTCACGATTCATGTAAACTGGAAATACCCGACGAGCGGTTCAAGTATCTTTTTGACTCAGCCGTACGTACAGTTATACTTCATTCGCCCGAAAGTATTTATGCCGGGCCCTACACTTACAAAAGGTTTTGGTTCAGGGATGCGGTATTTATACTGAATTCGCTTCTTTGTAGCGGGTTTACCGCTAAAGTGGGCGAACTTCTGGATACGTTTCCGGCAAAACAGAAACATTCGGGCTATTTTCTTTCTCAGGAAGGTGAATGGGATTCCAACGGGCAAGTATTGTGGATTATGGAAACATATTGTCGCATGAGCGGGCAAAACCCTCCTGAAAAATGGAGAGAATGCGTAAAAAAAGCCGCGGACTGGATTATAAAAAAACGGGCGGCTAACAGGAAAAACAAAGGCCTATCCGGATTGTTCCCCGCCGGATTCAGTGCAGAACATTTGGGACCCAGTGATCATTATTACTGGGATAATTTCTGGGGTGTTGCCGGACTAAAAGCGGCTTCATACATGATGGGATTATATGGAGATATCGATGCGAAAAATATGTATTCGAGGGAATCGGCTGATTTTCTCAGATGCATTGAGTCGAAAATAAAAATTTTCTCCGAAAAACAGGGGTATCCGATTATTCCCGCTTCTCCCAACAGGAGGATGGACAGCGGTGCCATAGGATCGCTCTGCGCCGGGTATCCGCTCAAAATTTGGGACGAAAGAGACGCGCGTATTCTAAATATAGCCGAATACCTGCTCAAAGAATCGGTTGTGGAAGGAGGATTTTTTCACGATATAACCCATTCAGGAATAAACGCTTACCTTACTTTACATATTGCGCAGGTACTCTTGCGCGCGGGCGATTTCAGGTATTATGAACTTATGCAGGGAATAGCCGATTTCGCATCCTCGACAGGGCAATGGCCTGAAGCGATCCATCCAAATACCCGCGGAGGATGTATGGGTGACGGCCAGCACGTATGGGCGGCAGCGGAATGGATTCTTATGATACGCAATTGTTTTGTACGTGAAGAAAACAACGGGTCACTGATTTTGTGTTCCGGCATACCTCAACACTGGTATATAAAAAAATCAACTCTTTCTTTCGGGCCTGCCCCAACTTTAAATGGCAGGATATCCATTCAAATTAATTCCAATGGCGAAAGAATGAAAATCTCATGGAAGGGGCAATGGATCAAAAAAGAGCCGGATATCGAAATAAAATTGCCCGGATACCCATCTATAAAACCTGAGAAAGGAACATGTGAGGCGGAAGTAGTTATTGAGAGGTAAACATGAATATAATCATGATGACCAACATATATAAACCATTTGTAGGAGGTGTGGAGAGATCCGTCGACATTTTTTCGGAAAAATTAAGGGAACTCGGACATAAAGTATTGATTATCGCGCCTGAATTTGAGAACCAGATAGAAGAACCGTATGTAATACGAGTCCCCGCTATTCAGAAATTTAACGGTACGGATTTTTCGGTAAAATTACCCATAGCCGGAATATTGTCCGATAAACTCGACAATTTTAAACCAGATATCGTTCACTCACACCATCCATTTCTAATAGGAAGTACCGCTATAAGGGTAGCGCATAAATTCAATATCCCGCTTATTTTCACAAACCACACGTTATACGAACAGTATACGCATTATGTTCCGGGAGATTCGCTTTTAATGAAACGGTTTGTTATAGAGCTATCGGTAGGATACGCGAATTTGTGTTGCCGGGTAATCGCTCCAAGTGCGAGCATCGCCGACTTGTTGCGAAAACGAGGCGTTCAAACCAGAATAGATGTTGTTCCCACAGGCATTTGTATAGATAAATTCGCTAACGGCAACGGTAATAAAATCAGGAAAAAGTTTGGTATCGGGAAAAATTCCATTTTACTGGGATTTGTAAGCAGGCTTGCCCGTGAAAAAAATCTGGATTTTTTATCGTCGGTTGCCGCTATGTATTTACAATACGATACAACCGCCCATTTTCTGATCGCAGGCAAAGGCCCTGTAGAAAACGATCTGAAAGATTTTTTCAGTAACTGGAATTTGAGTGGCAGAGTGCATTTCACAGGACTTCTTGAGAGTTCGGCTCTCGCTGACGCTTATAACGCTATGGATCTATTTATTTTCGCGTCAAAAACAGAAACACAGGGAATAGTACTTACCGAAGCCATGGCATCAGGCGTACCTGTAATCGCTCTTGAGGCAAGCGGCGTAGTGGAAGTGGTTAAAGATAAAATTAACGGGAGGCTTATCAGCCACGAAGATAAAAACGAATTTTTTGACGCAATAAAATGGTTTGCCGAACTCAGCAAAGAACAAAAACAGAGTTTAAAAAATGAGGCGAAAAACACATCGAGAGATTTTTCCATTCAAAAATGCGCGGATATGATTCTCAATATATACCGGGAAGAAATTGATAAAGGGGCAAAGTATTACGATCTTGAAAACAGCCCGTGGAACTCTATCATTAACCTCATCAGAACAGAATGGAATATTATATCAAATGTAGGCAAAGCAGTAAATGCCGCTGTCGGAGATAATAAAAACAAGACCTATTGTGTTTAAAAATGAAAGGTGGTTGTTGAGCGAATCCTTATTGCCATTTATTCATTTCCACAATTGGTTATTGTGTATAATTTTTTTGCAGAAAATCTATTTTTTATCCTGTAGCAGAATAATTCAAACCCACGATGCGGCATCACAGACGCGATTATTATAATGACAACTTTCGGTGTAATTAAAACCATACCACCTTTCTATTTTTATATTATCATTAAATAACCGGTTATTTGGAATGACCTGATTCCGCTTTTTATTGACTTTATTCCACCTTTAAAAAAAAGATATTTACATTATTATCCGATTGTCAATATGATTAATTCACGGACATAACGAGAATAATATTGTAATATGATCTAATTGCCGATCAAGTGTATATTAGTTTATCATGAACGCGATGAGGTAATTTTATTGATGAAAATTTTTTTCTTTTTTTGCGTTTCAATTATGTTGATTCATGCTTCAAATCTGTTTTCCACGGAAAACCCGAATAATGGGAAACAGTTGCCCGCGCTTGACAAAAACGCGAACCTGAGCGATTATCTTCAATATGCCTCATTATCTAATCCCGGAATCAAAGCGGCTTTAAACAGATGGAAATCCGCAGTCCAGAAAATACCGCAGGCAAGATCCCTGCCTGATCTGATGTTCTACTATATGCGCGAAGACGAAACCCAGATGGATCCGCGAATGCACAAAATCGGGTTTTCCCAATCGGTTCCGTGGTTGCCGAAACTTTTTTTACGTAAAGACATAGCCGAAAAATCCGCCTCGGGCGAGTACCAGAAATATTTGTCCGAAAAAAACAAACTTTTTTTTAATGTCAAAAAAACCTATTTTGAACTGTATTACGTAACAAAATCTGAAGAAATAATATTAGAGAATATCCAGCTTTTAAAAAATCTTGAAAATGTCATTACTACTCAATACGAAACCGGCAAAACAGGTTATTCCAGTTTAATCAAACTTCATGTCGAGTTAGGTGAACTTGAAAACAGGTACCAGGAAATAACCGGTTTTAAAAACCCACTGCAAGCTCAACTCAATGATTACCTGAACAGACCGTCCGATACCGCTGTATACCCACCGAAAAAACTTGATAAACCGGTGATGACGCAAAATCAGGCCGATATTTGCAAACAGATACAGATAACCAATCCGGATCTGAAAGAGATCGAATACATCATATCCGCCCGGAAAAGTTCCATAAAACTCGCAAACCAGAACTTTTTCCCGGATCTCGATTTCGGTATGGGTTTCATGTATACCAGAGATAAACGCCATGACAGCGTAAACAACCCGGCTACCGCGGTTTTCAGCGTTAACCTGCCGCTCTGGGCAGACAAATATATCGCCATGCGAAATGAGGAAAAAGAAAACTATTACGCTTCTCTAAACATGATAAAAAATACACGCAATAATCTTATCTCCGAGCTGAAAATGGCGTTGTACAATTTTAACGATTCCATACGGAAAATAGATTTATATTCAGCTACACTTATTCCCAAGGGTGAACAGTCCCTGAATGTAACCATGCAGGATTTCTCCTCGGGAAAAGCAGGTTTTATCGATTTTATCGATTCAGAAAGGTTACTGCTCGAATTTAAACTCCAATATTTCAGGTCACTTGCCAACGCGAACCAGTACCTTGCGCAAATAGAAATGCTTACGGGCAAAAACATTGCTGAAAACAAAGATTAGCTTTCGCGATACTTAATTACATGAACTCTGTCTCGGATTACCCCGTCGAATTTATAACGTATTTTGATGGAGAACAACAATGAAAACATATAGCCATATTAAGCGGATTATGAAATTCGGGTTTATTAGTGTTTGGATATTTTTATCTGGATATTTCTGCGCGCGTTTTTTTCTCACAACCCCCGAAAAAACAATAATATCCGAAAACGCTGAATTGACGGCACAAATATGGACCTGTTCAATGCACCCCCAGATCCGCCTGCCCAAACCCGGGTTATGCCCGATTTGCGCCATGGAACTGATACCGCTTGTCATAAAAAAAGATTTGTCTGCCGGCATACCTGAACTGGCGTTATCCCCATACGCGAGAAAACTCGCGCAAATAGAGACAACTCCAGCGATTAGAAAATTTGTCGAGGTAACCGTACGCATGGTAGGGAAAATCGATTACGACGAAACGCGCATGGCCTACATTTCCGCTTACGTGCCTGGAAGAATCGACAAGTTATACGCCGATTACACAGGTATTCCCGTAATAAAAGGCGAACATATGGTTTATATGTACAGCCCCGATCTCTTATCCGCTCAACAAGAACTGATTCAGGCGATAAAAACATTCAATAATTTGTCAAAAGATACTCTTCCCTTAATAAGAAAAGCTTCACGCCAGACTATCGAGGCAGTACGTGAAAAACTGCGCCTTCTGGGAATCACCGAAGACCAGATAAAAGCTATCGAAAAGAGATCCGAACCGACCGATCATATAACCATTTATTCCCCGATAAGCGGAATTGTGATTAACAAAACGGCTGTTGAGGGAATGTATGTGGATACAGGAACAAAAATTTACACGGTTGCGGATTTAAGCCGCCTGTGGCTTAAACTCGACGCTTACGAATCCGATATCGGGTGGATAAAATACGGGCAGAAAACCGAATTCACAACGGAATCGTATCCGGGAGAAATTTTTTCCGGGCGAATATCTTTCATCGATCCCGTATTGAACGACAAAACCAGAACCGTGAAAATCAGGGTCAATATCGAAAATCCGGAAGGCAAACTAAAACCGGGGATGTTCGCGCGCGCACAGGTGAAAGCCAAAATATCTGGTAACGGAAAAGTTGTAGCGCCTGATCTTGCGGGAAAATGGATATGCCCTATGCATCCCGAGATTATCAAAGATACCCCGGGCAAATGCGATGTATGCGCAATGTCGCTTGTGATAGCGGAATCGCTCGGGTTCGCAGGAGAATCCGGATCGGTTACGCCGCCGTTGGTTATACCGGTTAGCGCTCCGCTGATAACCGGAAAAAGGGCTGTCGTATACGTAGAATCCGCTGATAATGAAGGTGTTTATCAGGGAAGAGAAATTATTCTCGGAGCGCGTGCCGATGGTTACTATATAGTCAAATCCGGATTGAATGAAGGTGAAAAAGTGGTAACCAACGGCAATTTCAAAATCGACAGTTCCATTCAGATCCAGGCTCAGCCAAGCATGATGAACCACCCGAACGAAGATTTATCACAATCTCCCCCCGAACAGCAAAGTATAGAAACGATACCATCCGGTTCGGCAGAATTTACTGCTGAGCTAATGCCGGTTTACGAATGTTACCTGAAAATTCAGGCTGATTTAAGCGAAGACAACCTCATTTCAGCCATAGACAATTCAAAAAAACTTCAAAAAACCGTATCGGACTTAAATATTAAATTCACTGACACAAAATTCTCGCGTCAATGGAGTCCGATATTTCTCAAACTCAATGAGATATTGAGCAGGTTTGCAAAATCCGCCGATCTTACGCGCGCCCGTGAGTGTTTTGTTGATCTATCCGATTATTTATATTCAATCACAATCGATTACGGTACGCCATTTAAAGAAAATTTGTACCGGATACATTGTCCGATGGCATTTTCAGGGCGCGGAGCAGACTGGCTCCAGAAAGATAAAATTATCCGCAACCCCTATTTTGGTAAAACAATGCAAAAATGCGGCGAAATAGCCGAAACTCTCAAACCGGTAAAATAAAGGAGTTCTTATGTACAACCGGAATATGAGTTTCACGGATAAACTGATAAAATTCTGTCTTGAACAGAAACTTGTGATTATCCTGCTTCTTTTGTTTTTAGCCGGATGGGGAATAATGGTAGCGCCGTTTGACTGGAAACTCGAATTTTTGCATCGCATGCCTGTCGCGGTGGACGCTATCCCGGATATAGGTGAAAACCAGCAGATAGTGTTTACCGAATGGAGCGGAAGGTCGCCACAGGATGTGGAAGACCAGATCAGTTATCCTCTGACAGTATCTCTTCTCGGAATACCTGGAGTAAAAACTGTACGGACATATTCCATGTTCGGGTTTTCCTCGATATACATAATATTTCAGGAAACTATCGATTTTTACTGGTCCCGCTCGAGAATACTTGAGAAACTGAACAGCCTCTCTCCCGGTTCGCTTCCCGAAGGTGTTCAGCCAATGCTCGGGCCCGACGCGACCGCACTCGGACAGGTTTTCTGGTACAATCTGGAAGGACAGGACGAAAAAGGCAACCCTACCGAAGGATGGAACCTTGGCGAACTGCGGACTGTTCAGGACTGGTACGTTCGCTACGCTCTGTTATCCGCTGGAGGCATTAGCGAAGTAGCGTCCATAGGCGGATTCGCCAAGGAATACCAGGTAGATGTGGACCCTGACGCGATGCGAGCTTCCAATGTTACTATCGATGAGGTATTTAACGCCGTAAAAATGGCAAATATCGATGTCGGCGCACGCACAATTGAAGTAAATAAAGTTGAGTATGTTATTAGAGGAATTGGGTTCATAAAAAAAATCGATGATATTGAGAATTCCGTAATCAAAGTAAACGATAATATCCCGGTTTATGTTAAAAATGTGGCTAATGTCACCGAAGGGCCAATGTTCAGACGGGGAGCCATTGATAAACAGGGTACGCAAACCGTTGGAGGAGTGGTTGTTGTGAGATTTGGCGCGAATCCTCTTGAAGCAATTAAAAACGTAAAAAAGAAAATCGCAGAAATATCGCCCGGATTACCGAAGAAAATCCTTCCGGACGGTACTGTAAGCCAGGTAAAAATCGTTCCGTTTTACGATCGGACCGGCTTGATTTATGAAACTTTAGGTACACTGCATGACGCTCTTTATGAGGAAATTCTAATTACAATCATAGTTATTTTGATTATGGTGATGCATCTCAGAAGTTCCATACTTATTTCAGGATTGCTCCCTCTTGCGGTGCTGATATGTTTTATTTTTATGAAAATTTTCAATGTCAGTGCGAATATTGTGGCTCTATCCGGTATAGCCATAGCTATAGGGACTATGGTCGATATGGGGATCATTATTTGCGAAAACATCTTAAAACATCTCGATGAAGCTTCACCCGGCGAAAAACCCGGCGATGTTATTTTCAGGGCGGTAAAAGAAGTGGCAGGCGCAGTTATAACCGCTGTTTCAACAACAATCGTGAGTTTTCTCCCGGTATTTACCATGGAAGGGCCTGAAGGAAAACTGTTTAAACCGCTCGCGTTCACAAAAACGTTTGCTCTGGCGGCATCGATTATCGTGGCGATTACGATAATTCCCCCGTTTGCCCAGATTCTATTTACGGGAAAACTTAAAGGGCGCCTCTCTAATTTTCTTGTTAACTTGTTTATTATTTGCGCGTGTATTCTTGTTGCCTTCCATGCATCCTGGTGGATAGGAACGGTTATTATTCTGATCGGATTGTATTATATATTTAAACGAAATATACCTGAAAGAATAAACAGGCTTGTTATGGTTTATTCAAATTATTTCTGCGCGTTGATAGTAGCGGTTTTATTGGCGGATCACTGGCTTCCTCTGGGCCCGCAAAAGGGATTTTTAAAAAATTTTATTTTTGTTACCGCTGTAATCGGTTCGCTTTTAGCTTTTTACGAACTGTTCAGGACATATTACAGGCATATGCTCAAGTGGTGTTTAATTCATAAAAAAAGTTTTCTCGCCGTACCTGTTATAATAGTTATTCTCGGAATGACTATCTGGCTGGGTTTCAACACATTGTTCGGCTGGTTTCCTAAGAAGTTAAAGGAGTTTCCTGCGGTATCCGCTTTGATTCATGTGTTTCCCGGATTGGGCAAAGAGTTTATGCCGCCGCTTGATGAAGGTTCTTTTTTGTTCATGCCGACAACTATGCCGCACGTATCCATTGGTGAAGCGCTGGATATTCTGCAAAAACAGGATATCGCTATTCATGCTATCCCCGAGGTTGAATCCGTTGTTGGTAAAATAGGAAGGTCAGAATCAGCTCTTGACCCCGCTCCAATATCGATGATCGAAACAATAATAAACTATAAACCTCAATTTTTAACCGATGAAAACGGGCGATACATCACTTATAAATTCGATCCTGATGAAATCGACCTTTTCAGGAATATCGACGGAAACCCTGTTTGCGCCGGTGACGGCAAACCATATTATGTCAGAGGTAAATTTATCCGCGATAAAGATAACCGTCTAATCATAGATCCGCGCGGATCGCCTTTCAGGCTTTGGCGCCCGGAACTTGACACTTCACTAAACAAAGACAGAACACATTGGACGGGAATAAAATCTACTGACGATGTCTGGAAAGAAATCATAAAAGCGGCAGACGTGCCGGGCACAACATCGGCGCCGAAACTTCAGCCGATTGCCGCGAGGCAGGTTATGCTTCAAAGCGGTATGCGCGCTCCAATGGGAGTGAAGATTAAAGGGCCCGACATAAAAACTATCCAAAAAGTCGGGTTTCTGATAGAAAAGTTTCTAAAAGAAGTTCCGTCAATCGAACAAAACGCCGTCGTTGCGGACAGGATTGTGGGACTGCCGTATCTGGAGATATTTATCGACCGAAAAGCAATTGCGCGTTACGGCATAAAGCTCAACAATATTCAGGATACTATCGAAACAGCAATCGGGGGCAAAACGGTTACTACCACAGTTGAGGGTAGAGAGCGATATCCGGTACGAGTCAGGTATTTGAGGGAATTGCGCGACACTATCGAGTCGGTGGGCAAAATCCTTGTTCCCACACCTGACGGAGCTCAGATACCACTGGTTCAACTGGCGGATATCCGCTACGTAACCGGTCCGGATATGATAAAGAGCGAAGATACTTTTCTGACAGGGTATGTTCTTTTCGATAAAAAACCGGAATTTGCCGAAGTCAACGTTGTTAATGAGGCGCGCAACTATCTTCAATATAAAATCGATAATGGCGAACTACTAATTCCGCCTGGCGTAAGTTACAATTTTTCCGGAAGTTATGAAAATCAGGTCCGGTCGGAAAAAAGGTTGCGGATTATACTACCGCTGGCGCTATTCGTAATATTTTTGATTCTCTATTTCCAGTTCAGAGTGGTATCGACAACATTCCTTGTTTTTTGTGGAATTATTGTTGCCTGGGCAGGAGGGTTTATCCTGATTTGGCTATATGCCCAGCCATGGTTTCTAAATTTTCATGTTTTTGGGATTGACCTGAGAGACCTTTTCAGTATTCATCCGATAAACCTGAGTGTAGCCATATGGGTAGGATTTCTCGCGCTGTTCGGCATCGCTTCAGACGACGGAGTGGTGATGGCTACATATCTCAATGAATCGTTTGCCTCGCGCAAACCCGGTTCAATTGCTGAAATCAGGGAAGCGACTATATCCGCCGGATTGAGGCGCATCCGCCCTTGCCTTATGACTACAGCCACCACGGTTCTGGCTTTATTGCCGGTATTAACTTCAACAGGGCGCGGATCGGATATCATGGTTCCAATGGCTATACCTTCATTTGGCGGTATGGTTATAGAAATTATAACCATGCTGATTGTCCCAGTGATTTATTGCCTTATTAAAGAGACTGAACTGAAATGAATTAGAACAATTTATTCAAACCGCCTTTTCTACAGGTATTAATAAAATTTTTAAAATTATTTTGAAACTATGGATCGGGAAACTCGTCAAAATTTATAGAAATTTTTAAACAACTCTTTTAAAAAATGGGTTTGAAAAACAATATTATCTTTGATTTTTAATAATATTTAAATGATAGAATAATTGTAAAATGTAATCTTTATTATATATTATTAAACCAAAGACCCCAAAAAAAGAGAGCCATAACATGAGTGCTTTAGCAGAGATGATTCCTTTCCTTTCCAGCAGGAAAAATAGACATGTGTATGTTGCTAATTCTGTTTCCAGTTATAATTCCGTGATAAACGCCGGGCTGATTGTACCGATAGGAGATATAGATTCGGCCCTGCTGATTTATATCGCAGAAAAACTCAGCGTGAAATTCAATCTGCTATTTTCGTTAACCCGGCAAATCGCTGTTCCCACACAGGCATATAATAAATACAGAAATCAGTTTCTATCGGTTTCTATTTTGAATTCAATGAACAAGAAATACAATTACGCCAAAGTTCTCGGTATAATAAATGAGGATATTTACATATCCGAACTCGATTTCATATTCGGTGAATCACATATAAGGGGAAGATCTGCTTTGATTTCGCTCAAACGGCTGAAAGAAGAATATTACGGCAAAGTTCCCAATACCGAATTACTTAAAGAAAGGGCACTCAAAGAGGCTATACACGAATTGGGCCATACTTTCGGTATTCACCATTGCATGAATTACAACTGCGTTATGTTCTTCTCAAAAAGCATATCGGATACCGACAACAAAAAAGTCGATTTCTGCGAAAATTGTTTACAGCAGATATCTTGAATAATTATTCTCATTGAATATAACTATAATATTTTAGATTATTTATAGATTTGAATAAGTTTCTTATTCACTAAACAAAAAAAGGGAAAAACCACAACGATTTTCCCCTTTTTTGCAACTAATTTAACAAATTCTTCAAGGTAATGTATAAATTAATTCAAAAACCCTTATTTTAAGTTTGTTCTGATTCTTTTTAACCCAAAACCGATAACCGATAATGACATAAGCATAACCGTACAGGGTTCCGGTACAGTGTTTGATGTTCCTGTTCCTCCAACCGATTCCGCGCTGTAATTAAACATGTTCAACAACAAATTATGGTGATCGCCATAAGCATATGTACCAAAAAAGTTATATGGATCATGAAAGAAGAAAACAGACCCGCGCGTTTCAGTCGGAGCTATAACGGAAACAATAGCTCTGGTATCGAGAATTGTGGAATCTCCGGCCTGAGAGATAGTTGATGCAATATTTGAACCCCAGCTGACAGAATTAACTTTGCCGAACGGCCCATCGGTTATATCCGAAAAAGCGGGGATATCCAGAAAATTTGTTGTAGCCGCGCTACTGCCCGATTGAAACGTAACTCCCCCAAAAAGCGCTCCCACGAGATTAGCGGATTGAATTGACCGCGGATCATAATCCGCCACCACAATAAGGCTACCCCCGTTAAGGACAAAATCGCGCAAACCGTTTGCCTGTGTTTGCGTTAAAGAAGTAGACGCGTCTTCCCCGAAAATCGCGACAAATATGTCCGCATCGGAATAAGTTTGATAATCAAATGAATTTGAAAGTGTGATCGATGTAAATTTCACGTCTTTAACTACCGCAGTGGGCCCGCCGAAATTAGATTCACTCAAAAGGCTTGTCTTTAACCATCCGTCAGTAGAAAAATTAAACGCCGACCTTCCATAATAATATGATTTGATTGTATAGTTCTCTGCAAACGCTAATGAGCTTAGCAAAACAATACCCAATGAGCAAACAAACAGCGGTAGCTTTCTCATTTTTTTGACCCTCCAAGTTTAAACATATAATTTATAACTTATTGCGCTCCAATATGTTATTATACTGTTTCAAATACCTTTTGTCAAATCAATATATTCCGGCATGGCTTGCGTAATAGATATATTAAGTGTATAATATCCATAGATAATAAAATCGGAATAAAGCAATGCTCATTAGAGAATTATAAACATATATAAGGAGTGGAAGATGAAGGGTATATTTTTTCAAATAGCAATAATTATATTATTATCATTTCATACGCCTTCTTTTTCGGCGGAAATAACTTTTTCCGAAAATTTCAGCAGTTATTCAACAATAGACGATATGGAAGCCAACGGATGGATGGTAGATCTATATAATCATAGAGCGACACAACCGTATCTGGATTATTCAATATCCCCAAACTCATTTGCAGTAAATGAATTATATTATGGCACAGAGAACTTTCGTTATGAAACAAGCAGGATATTCCTTGAAGCGCGATACAGGTTACCCGCGCCAATAGACGGTGATTTTAATTTGTCTATGGATTTATCATGGCTCTCGCCAAACAATGCCAATAAACAGGAAATATGGCTTATGTTTCAAAGCCCGGCAGGCGGGCATATCACCGGAGCGCAATATATTGATAACTCAACCGGTTCACAAGGTTATTTATATAGCCGGTTTTATAATTTAGGTTCATCTCCAGCGACATACAGTGATAATTCAACAACCATTGGTTCAGCTACTTCAGATGGTGCCGCTACTATAACCATATCCCGTCAAAACGGTATTTTAACGGTTCGCAACGAATTGACGGAAGCAAACGGAATTCCCGTCGGCAGTAATCCTCCGACAGCTCAAGTATCCACAAATACTTATACTCAACAGGATTTTCAGATTATTTCCATATTTTTAAACGCCTACAAAGATGCATCAATGGGCGATTTGTTTATCCATAATGTTGATTTCACGGGTGAATCCAGCACTTATCAACCCCCTGTCGCCGTTCCCGAACCGTTATCGGCAGTTCTGTTATTTTTCTCCTGCAGTTGCGGTATTCTGAGAATATGTATTCGCAAAAAAATAGAACGAGTATAAAGAAGAAAAACAGAACCAAAAATTGCGCGAAATAGAAGCGTCTGGTTTTATTCTTTTTTACTGATATCAATTATCCAAATTTATTCTTAAAAAAATTGATAGAATTTTCTGGTTTGTTCTTATTCTTCAAATATGTAGCCTTTACAAGTGATAACCAGATTTATTATAATTAGACGCTATATTCATTATCCAGATTTAATAACTGTATATCACATTCTTTAATGGTTTAAATGCGTAAATTATTAAAATATTTATTTTTTTGAGACAAAAAAATTAAGTTTTTTTTCCTTCTGACGATAGCAGTAAAGTCATTGAAATAATTTGTTCAAGGGGAAGTAATCTTTAGTCCTATCTTTTTTTATGCGTAAGATATTAACTATCACTCAGGTAACGTTCAAGGAAATGATCCGCCAGCCGATTTTCGGTGTGGTGTTATTTTTATCGTCTGTTCTGATTTACATAAGTCCATTTTTCTCGATGTTTACTTTGCTCAACAGCGTAAAACTGGTCAGGGATATGGGGTTGGCGACAATTCTTCTTTCCGGTATACTGATAGCGGCATTTTGCGCTTCCGGGCTGGTATTTAGGGAACTTGAGAACAAGACTTCGCTCACTGTTTTATCAAAACCTGTATCCCGGTTTGAGTTTATACTCGGAAAATTCCTCGGGCTCGGATGCGGTACAATGCTGGCGGTAATGCAGATGACTCTGGTTCTGATACTGACTTTGCGAATGGGTGTACTCGATACCGCCGCGGATATTCTGGATAAACCGGTGTTATATTTTCTGAATTCTATTTTGCCGGCAAGTTTTTTGTGGGCGGCATTGTTGAATTATTTTTTTGAAAAACCGTTTACGTCATCGCTGGTGATAACCTTTTTTGTGCTTCTTGCCCTGTCGTTTCTGGCGATATCGGTTATATCGCCTGATTTTCATCTTCAATCGTTCGCGGTTGGAATGGAACTACGTTTATTTAAAGCGGGTATCCTGATTTTTCTTGCTTTGAATATTGTCAACGCGGTCGCGCTTCTGGGTTCGATTCGGCTTAATATGCTGGCGAATATGCTTTTGTGCCTGTCGTTCTTTTTTATGTCGATGACGGTAGATTACTTTTTCGGTAAATTGGCCGCTGAAAATTTTTTTATGCGGTTTCTGTATCTGATTATGCCGAATCTCCAGTTTTTTTGGATCGCGGACGCGTTCCTAAACAATAAAATTGTTTCTTTTTATTATATGGGCGTAACTTTTGCTTATAGTATCGTATGCATTGTATTTGTCCTTATTTTGAGCTGGTTCAGCTTTTCAGAGAAAGAAGTCGCCTGACAAACTGATTATTTTTTCAACAGAATTAACCTGAAATAAATCAATTTTCTTATGAATGATCTGTATCAATCAAACAAAAAGTGGGAATTATCGGCAATATTCGGGTTGTGCATCGAGTTTGCTGTATCTGTGGGTTTGTTTATACTCGGATTATGGCTGAAATCGACAGTTGTTACCGCCACTGCCGTTTATGGTTGCGCGGGCTGTTTTTTGTGGGTGATGGTTTACCTGCACCTGCGACAGGCCCGGCTTGCCGCCGAGGAAAACCAGGATATCTCCGGTACTCCATCTGATCAGGGGCTTTTTCAGGAAGACAAAACCGCAGTTTTTTCCGCCTCCGACAAATTAAGGCAGATGGAAAAAATCTTTTTAACATCAGCCAGCGCAGTATTGGGGTTGATCCTTATATTTCTGGGTTACTATTTTCTTAAAAAAAATATATACGTTGTGGCGATAGACGGCTCAAAACAAAATATCGCCGCGGTAACTTTAATAATCATCGCTTTTTTCAGTTTTCTGACCGGTAAATTCTGCGCTGGGTTATCGTCAGGTTCAAACGCGACTTTTGTGCTGAAATACCCGGCTGGGATACTGCTGAGTGTATCGTTCATTTCGTTTTTCCTGACTGTTTCGTTCATATTGAATTATTTCGGATACTCGTGGGCATATAAATTAATGGGATATTTTGTGCCTGTATGGATGTCACTGATCGGAATCGATTTTATAATTCATATTATACTCGATTTCTATCGCCCCCGTGTAAAAGGGCAGTTCCAGAAACCGCCGTACCAGAGTTTTCTGGCGAATATTCTCTCGCAACCACAGGGTATATTTATCGCGGCGGCTCATTCACTCGATTACCAGTTCGGGTTCAAGATATCGCAAACATGGTTCTACCGGTTTATCGAAAAGATTATCGCTCCGTTAATTTTGTTTCAACTGCTTGTTTTGTATTCGCTAACCACAATTGTCATTATTAAACCGCATGAATGCGGTATTCTGGAGACGTTCGGGTTACCAGACAAACAAAAAGGGATTCTAAAACCCGGATTTCACCTGAAATTGCCCTGGCCTGTCCAGAAAATAAGGGTTATACCGTACCTCAGAATCCAGTCGGTTTTCATTAACCCGGCGGATGAGAAAGAAGACACACTGTTGTGGTGCGTGGAACACCATGAAGACAGGAAAATGCTCCTGTTACCGGGCAAATCCGAACAGGAATCACCCTCCGATAACGAAGGCGTTACGGGAATACCGGTAAACTGGTTATCGGTAACCGCTGAGATACAGTATACGGTAAAAGACCCGTTCAATTATTTATATAACCAGAAAAACCCCGATTCGCTGGTTTATAATTTAAGCTGGAGAGAACTCATAGAGACAGCCTCATCAATAGATATGTTTGATTTTCTCGGCCCGCAAAGAATAACTCTCGGCGAGTCGCTTAAAAACGGTATCCAGACGGAACTGGATAAACTCAAATCGGGTATAGAGATAGTTTTTGTCGGCGTGTATGAACTCCATCCTCCGGCGGAAGTCGGCGAGGCGTTCGAGTCGGTTGTGGACAGCATTGAGGAGAAACAAACAAAGATTTTATCTGCTGAGATTCAGAGAAATAAACTGGTTCCCCGCGCGAAATCGCGGTACAAATCGATCATATCCGAAGCACAATCATATACGGCAGTGAAAAAACTGGTTTCCGAATCGGAGATAGTGGAATTCGAAAACCAGCTTGCCGCTTACACCATATCGCCTGAAATATATATATGGAGACGATACCTCGCCTCGCTTAAAAAAGGTATCGCCGATACCCGCAAGATAATAATCTCGAGCGAAATCAATACCGACGAAACAACAGTTCTGGATTTAATGGAAAAAACTCAACCGGACCTGATGGATATATCCATTACAGGCAAGGAGGATAAATCACAGTGAAAAAGAATTATTTCACAATATTCACAGGATCGCTTCTGGCTGTATTGCTGGGAATGTATCTTATCGCGTATCAGGTTGGCGAATATGAGAAAGTTGTGCTGACAACATTCGGCAAACCGACAAAAAGTATCTGCAAACCGGGTTTGTATTTCAAGTACCCGTGGCCTGTTCAGAAAATATACATATATGATTCAAGACTTATAACCGATGAAGGTGTTTTTGAGGAAACATATACCGGCGACGGCAAAAACCTCATTTTTTCCACCTGTATCGGCTGGCGGATCGATGACCCGCTGAAATTCCTCGAGAGCATAGGCAACATCGACGATGCAAAACGGAATCTGGAAGGTCTTGTGCGCACTTACAAAAACGGAGTGCTCGGCAACCATTCTTTCGCCAACATCATATCAACAAAAAGAGACGATCTGCAGTTTCTGGAAATTGAGGATGAAATAAAAAAACCTGTTGCCGATGAGGCTATTGCAAAATACGGAATCAAAGTCGAGTTCATATACATTACCCGTGTAGGGTTACCGGAACAAACCACCGCCAAAGTGTTTGAGCGGATGAAAAAAGAACGCGAACGGATCGCCGAGCAGTACCGTTCTGAAGGGGAAGCAAAAGCCAACGAAATTAAAGCGGTAGCCATAAGCGAACACGACCAGATTTTAGCTAAAGCCAACGCCGAAGCCAAACGTATCCGCGGCGAAGGCGACGCGTCCGCCGCCCAGTACTATAACAAGTTTGACCGCAACAAAGACCTCGCCGTCTTTCTGAAAAAACTTGAGACTCTGGAAGAAGTCCTAAAAAATAAATCGACCGTTATTCTCAATACACAAACCGCACCATTCGATTTGCTAAACTCAAAACCGGAAGATAAACAGAATCATGGAAACTAAACAAATACAGAATATTGAATTCGATCAGGCCCATGAAGCGCTTGTCGACGCGCTGAGAATCAGTTTTAAACTGCTTCAGGGCGCCATGGTGCTTGTGCTGATCGGGTTTTTATGTTCTGGCATATTTGTTGTCAAACAATACGAAAACGCGATAATTCTGCGGTTCGGTAAAATCGTGGGTACTCCCGCCGACAGAATACTCAAAGCAGGCCTGCACTGGGCATGGCCATACCCTATCGATAAAGTAATAAAAATACCGTCCGGCAGAATACAAAGCATCGACATAAACGATTTCTGGTTCGCGCAATCCGGCGATCAACAAGACACCGCTCCGATGGGCAATACGCGCGAAAAGCACAGTGTTTCGCTCCGCCCCGGGCTCGACGGATATATCGTCTGCGGCGATGTCAATATCGTACACGCCAAATGGAGCCTGCGATACCAGATTATCGATCCGTACCTCTATTACATAAATGTTCAGGACGAAACAAAACTCCTGAAATCGCTCTTTATAAATTCCGTAATCGAAATTTCCGGCAGATCGCAAGTTGATACCGTTCTGCGTACCGGAATAGAACAGTTCAGAAAATCGGTCGAGGCAAGAACACAGCAGTTGCTTGGTTCCATCAACTGCGGAATAAAACTGCAAAGAGTGGATATCCAGCGCGTAATACCGCCTAAAGCGGTTCAGAAATCGTTTGACGACGTCATACTTGCTGAGCAGGAACACAGCCAGAAAATCAACGAGGCAAAATCATTTTCCGCGACAAAAATCAATTCTGCACATGGAACAGCATCGAAAATTGTGTCCGAAGCGGATTCTTACAGGACATATGTAATCGAAGAAGCGAAAGCCGATTCCGATTATTTATCCGAAATACTTTCAAAATACGAGAATAATCCCGATATATTCGCGTTTGTTACTTATCAGAACACAATAAAGAAAATATTGAATAAACTCGACGATAAATTTATTTTCCCGGCCGATCACGGCAAAAAACGGGAACTGAGAATTTTATTGAATAAAAGTTCTAAACAGTAAGGTGAAAAATGGAATTCAAACCGGCTGAAATATCGATAGAATCGCAACAGAAAATGGTAGCACTCCGATTGTGCGCCACATTTCTTGGCGCGACGCTAATTATGAACGCCTATATCGGAACAGGGTTGTTTAAGATATCGGAAGAAGTGGCGGCGTTAAGCGCACTGTTGGGCGCGGTGTTTCTTGGAATACCGGTGATTTACAATTCAGCTAAATCGCTGATTTCCGGCAAACTGCATATGCATGAGCTGGTAGCCCTGGCGATAATAGCATGTTTCGCCCTTGAGGATTACAAAACAGCTGGTATTGTGGCGTTCATAATACTCGGCGCGGAACTTATCCAGAACAGGACAGCGTTAGGAGCCAAGGCCGCTATCGAAGGGTTAATCAAACTTACACCCACGCGGGCGCGCAGAATCGAATCCGGCAACTGCATAACGGAAGTAAACGTATCGGAATTAGCCACCGGAGACATTATAGAAATCCTGCCCGGAGATAACATATCCGCTGACGGCACAATCAAATCCGGTACCGCAACAATAAACGAGGCGAGTATCACCGGTGAATCGCTTCCTGTTGAGAAACAGGCAGGCGATACTGTTTTCGCGGGGACAATCAATCTCGACGGCAGAATAGAGGTTCAGGTTACCCGCGCCGGCGAAGACACGACTTTAGGAAAAGTAAAAAAGCTCATCATGGACGCCGAACAGGCAAAAGCACCCATCATGCGCATTATCGACCGCTATATTACATGGTATACTCCGGTAATACTCATGATTGCGGGAATAATCCTTTTTTTCACCCGCGATATAAACCGCGCGGTTACTGCGCTGGTTGTTACGTGCCCTGCGGCATTGATACTGGCGACACCGACTGCCGTTATCGCGGCGCTATCGTGCGCGGCACGGCTTGGGATTCTCATTAAAAACGTCCATAACCTGGAAACCGCATCCAACATAAACGCACTGATATTTGATAAAACAGGGACACTCACCACCGGCGAATTGTCCGTAACAAAACTAAATCCGGTTGAGCAAACCGAGGATTCCGCCACAGAACTTCTTGCCATAGCAGGTTCCATCGCCCAACACAGCAAACATCCCGTTTCACGCGCGGTGGCATTGATGGCAAAGAAAGCCAATGTGGAATGCAAGCAGACATCAACTGTTCAGGAACAGGCAGGATTCGGCATAAAAGGCGAAATCGACGGTAAAGAAGTTGTGTTGGGAAAAAAAGAATGGTTAACCGCCAACGGAATTATGATTAAAGAAATCAAAACCGAACTGGAACAAGACGGGTTAAGCGTATTATACGTTGCCTGCGGTAAAAAATATTTCGGATGGATAGGGCTTGAAGACAAACCACGCGAAGAAGCCAGATCTGCAACCGCCGAACTATACGATCTCGGTATAAAAAAGATAATCATGCTCACCGGCGACCGCGAATCGGTAGCGAAAAAAGTTGCCGACAGCCTCGGTTGCCGTGAATACAAAGCGCACTGTTTACCTCAGGAAAAACTGGATGTCGTAACCGGTTTACGATCTAAAGGGTATACCGTAGGCGTAATCGGCGACGGTATAAACGATGCTCCCGCCCTTGCGGCAGGCGATGTCGGTATCGCCATGGGCGCAGTCGGAAGCGACATCGCCATAAACAGCGCATCAATTTCGCTTATGAACAACGATCTTCTCAGGTTGCCGTTTATTATAAAAATATCCAAAAAAACAAGGTCTGTAATTTACCAGAACCTCGCGGCAGGGCTGGTCTTTATCGTAGCCGGACTGCTTGCCGCCGGATTCGGATACATAAATCCCACAGTCGCAGCTATTTTGCACAACGTAGGCGAATTTGTGGTAATTTTCAATAGCGCCAGAATCGTAAGGTTCGGCGAGGATTTAACTTAATAAAAGAGGATTCTTTTAATGTCATCGCAAACTATCGTAAAAGCGGTTGAACTTTCAAAAATATTCAAGGATTTCTGGGGCCGCCCCAAGGTAAAAGCGGTTGACAGAATCAATATCGAAATAAAAAAAGGTGAAGTCTACGGATTGCTCGGTCCGAACGGCAGCGGGAAATCAACCACACTCAAAATGATGCTCGGTTTGCTGTTCCCGACAAAAGGGAAAATAACCATTTTCGATAAACCCGTAACCAATGTCAAAGTTAAAGAAAAAATCGGGTTTCTCCCTGAAGAATCGTACCTTTACGGATACCTTACCGCCAGAGAAACGCTCAAATTTTACGGCAACCTTTTTAACATAAGTTCATCCGCTATCGATAAACGAGCCGATGCTCTCCTTGAGATGGTCGGGCTCGGCAAAGCCGCCAAACGATCGGTGAAAGAGTTTTCCAAAGGTATGGCAAGACGGTTGGGGCTCGCTCAGGCTCTCATAAACGATCCCGAACTGATTTTTCTCGACGAACCGACTTCAGGGCTCGATCCTATCGGCACACGTCAAATAAAAGATATGATCATCGACCTGAAAAATAAAGGGAAAACCATATTGCTCTGCTCTCACCTTCTTGCGGACGTGGAAGACGTCTGCGACAGGATATCGATTCTATACGGCGGCAAAATCAGGGTTGAAGGACAGGTAGGCGAACTGTTAAAAAAAGAGGATTCCATCCAGATAAACCTCCCGGAACTTAAACCGGAAACTATCGCGGAAATAAAAAAAATCATTTCCGAATCCGAAAACGGTACTGATTTTAAGATCGAACACCCGAAAGACAGGCTGGAAAACTTTTTCCTAAAAGTTGTCAGACAAGCTGTTGACGAAAAATCCGAAACCGCCGGCGCTCAGCTCAGTTTCAAACGCGAAACAAAAGAGGAAGATAATATAGCGCCCCAACAGGAAAAATCTGCCGACAAAGAATTAATCAAACAGCTACTCAACAAGGAAAACAAATAACCGATGAGGCCGATTCTAAGCATAGCTTATAAAACACTTCTGCGGGCGTTTCACGATAAACTGTTTCTGGTATTGTCGCTGATTTTCATTATCGCGCTTCAGTTTATGCCTCTGATGCTTCATGGTGATGGTACCGCCTCGGGGCATCTGCGAATATACATTACGTATTCGCTGAATTTCATTATATTTTTCCTGTCGTTGACGGCGATATTTCATTCCAGCAACTCGATTTTCGAGGAGATCGACAAAAAACAGATTTTTATGCTGGTTTCAAAACCTGTTTCGCGCTGGAAAGTGGTTGCAGGGCACTGGATGGGTGTAACCGCACTCACAGCGATTATGCTCACGGTATCCTCCGGAATGAATGTAGCTGGTATTAAATGGGTTATGTCGATTTATAAAAAAGATATGCCGGCAAAAGAACTTGAAAATATAAAATCAAATATATTCAGCGCGAAAAAAACCGTCGCGCTAAACGCTCCGAACATAGAATCTCGAGTAGAAGAAGAAGTATTGAAATGGAAACAGGACAATCCCGGCAAAGATCTCGATTACAATATACTCGACGGTATAGAAAAATCGGTCAAACGCAAACTATTTTACACAATATACTGTGTACCGCCAAGATATGAGCGCTCATGGACAATCGGCGGTTTAAGCGATGTATCCACAGGTTCAATAACTGTGCGTTATAAATATTTCTGTTCACAAAATCCTGCCAACGCACAGGTTATGGGCAGATGGTCGTTCGGAGACAAAAAAGATCCGAACCATATCAAGGTTATTACGGAAAAAACACCGGAAACATTTCATGATATTAAAATACCGGCGTCACTGATCGACAAAAACGGCAACCTGCCGATATCTTTCCTGAACCTTACTGAAGAGCAGATTACACTTATATTCCCCGAAAAAGACGGGATTCAGGTATTATATGAGAGCGGTAACTTTATCATGAATTACCTGAAAGGGATACTGCTCATTTTATGCCAGCTGAGTTTTCTCGCAGCAACGGGAGTGATGTTCTCCACGTTCTTATCGTTTCCGGTAGCGTGCCTGATGACCTTGTTTGTATATGGTGTGGGATCCGATGCAACATATTTTATCCAGGCGCTTACTCAAAGCGGTGATCAGGTATCTACTCTTGTGCATATCGGGCAAGAACAACCGCAATCCGTAATAACATTTATGCAAAAAGTGCTCGGTTACCTTATAGATTTCGCGTTTCCGCATTTTGATAAAATCGATCCTGTGACGAATTTAACCGACGGTATTTTTATCGGGTATAATATGTTGTCATACGGATTAATAATGCTGAGTTTGCTCAAGTGTTCGCTGATTCTTGTTTTCGGTAGTTTAATTTTTAACAGGCGCGAGGTCGCAAGGCCTCTCATATATTGATTATGAATAAAAAGATCCTAAAACTCATTTTAATTTTCGCGATTATCTTATCCGTTGCGGGAATAAATTCCGTTATCGTGCCCAAAATGAACAGGGCGCGCCAACAGGAAGGTATTACGCGCAATATGCCGCTGGATAACGCTCCGCCGCAATATGTTGTCGCAGTAAACCTGCTTGGCGGGTTGCGCTGTATCCTGATAGATATGCTGTGGGTTCGCACAATGAAACTGCGTGAGGAAGGCAAATTCTTCGAGATGGCACAACTCTACAAATGGATATGCGAACTCGAACCGCAAATAGAAGAAATATGGACGCACAACGCATGGAACATGGCTTACAACATCTCATACGAAATGCCGTTTGAGCAGGACAGATGGCGATGGGTAAAACGTGGTATTGAGCTTCTGCGCGACGAAGGGCTCAAATACAACTCGCAAAGCGCCCTTATCCGCCGGGAAATCGCTTGGTTTTATCTCCATAAGATCGGCCAGCAGTGGGACGACATGCACTTTTTCTACAAAAAACAGCTGGCTATAGAGATGAATAAACTCATAAAATCACCCAATGAGATAAAAGTTATGGCGCAACTCCCCGATTTCAAGGTTTTTTTGAATAAGTACCCGCAAATAAACAGTTTCTGGTTAAAAATAAACGGCAACGATATAAAAGATTATTCCGAATTCGCGACTAAAATATCGGGTAAAGATTTTCCCACCCGGTACAAAAACGATATCAGCCAACCTGATTTTGATCTGCTTGACAGGGTTTTGCGGGCAAAAGAGCTCAGGGAAAAATACAAACTCGATCTGAAAACAATAACCGAACTGATGGACAAATTCGGCCCGTTGGATTTCAGGTTGCCTGACCCACACGCTATCTACTGGGCATACGAAGGGAAAAAATACGCTCCTGCAAAATACTCTATCTTTTACGACAGGATAATATATATCGCCATGCAATCAATATTCAGACGAGGCAAACTTATTCTTATCGAGGAAGATAACGACACGCTCTATATCACCGAACCCGACAGGCGGTTCATCGAACCTATGAACAGATTGTACGAATCTTTATTTGTTCAATACAAAGATACACCATCGAATCTGAAAAACGTGAAAGCCTCATATTATTATTTTCTAAAAGAGGCGATAGTTCTGATGTTCACTTTCAACGCCCCGAAAGAATCGCAGAAATATTTTAAGATTCTGGCAAAAGACTACCCGGACAAAGTAAAAAACACCGATTATATGCATTTTGTGCTGTCTGAATTTCAAAACACTGTCAAATTCGGCAACTATGATCAGGTAAAAGCGCTTGTATTCAACCTTGTTCGCCAGTCATACTGGAACCTCGCCCTCGACAATACCGACGAATATAACGGTTACTTAAACCTTGCCAAAATCATAATTAACCAGTACGAAAAATCCGTGGGGAACCAGAACAGATTGAAATTTCCACCATTAGATATGATCCGTCAAAAAGTAGTTGAGGACGCGCTGAACAATGGATTCCCGCAACAGCTTAAATCCTCATTGCGCAGAAAAATAGAAACTAATTTGAATTGAGCGTAGCGTAAAAAATTATTTTTTGTCCCGTTTTTCGAGGTTCACCGCTGTATCAAGGCCGTTATCGATCTGGCGCGTAAAAACCTGTGCGGGTAAAAAAACATACTCAAATGTTTTGGTTATACCGCCCTGAAGTTCGGCTTCATTATGGGCACAACCGCCAGAGATTACAGACGAGATTAAAACAAATAAAAGTAAAATAATTATTCTCATTCAGGTTACCTTTTTGATTCTGCAAACATCGAATTTAGAATATAATAACCAATCGCTTTTATAGAGGCAATATTTATTTTAATAAAACTGCCTAACTGCTTTTCTCGCGTTGAATCTATTTAAAACTCGTTTATTTTTCTATTAATAATTTTTTGAAAATTTTTTCAATAATATTCTTCTCTGTTAAATACAAATAATTTTGTATCACAAATATTTTTGTGATCACATGCTTATATATCTATAATACAAATATTTATAATTACATAATATTCATTATAACAAAATATTTTGTTATTTATATATTGTGCGTGAATATTGTCTGTATTACATATAACCCTATATATCAATATGTTACGATATTCTTATATAACCTGGCATGGAATATGGTATATAAATAACCATTGATGCAAAAAAATCCGCTGAATACGTGAAATGGAGTAATTGAAGGTTTTGGAGGAAAGTGAATATGATAAAAGTTATGTTGATAGCAGAGAATGATCCGTTGTTGAGATCTTTATTGAGTCATGTGATAAGCACTATCGGTTGTGTTGCCGTATTTGCTACCGACGGTATAAGCGCGCTCAGAACTATTGAAGAAAACAAACAATATGGGTGCTCGATTTCGCTTGTGATAACTGATGTTGACCTACCCGGTATTGACGGGCTTCAGCTGATAAAACAGACCGCAATTTCAAAGAAGGAGATACCATTTATTGTTATAACAGCTTCAGACAGGGAAAATGAGGTGAAATTATTGTCAAAGGAAATGAATTTTGATTATATAACTAAACCATTTGATATAAAGGATATTATAGATATGATAAATAAACACGGCATTTGAGTATGAGTATTAAATAAAACACCGGAAGGATACCCGAGCCCAAAAATTCCTTCCGGTGTTTTTTTTTAGACAATATCTTTTTCCGCTTCCATTATTATCTGAAAAGCTTCCTGTGAATTTCCGGCCGAGATAAGTTTTTTTCTGAAACTGGCGCTTTGCGATAGTTTGGCGATATTTGCCAAAGCCCTTACGTGTGGCCCGGACATTGTAGGCGGAGCCAGCAGAAGGAAAAACAGATGTGACGGTTGTCCATCGAGTGAATTGAAATCGATTCCATCCTGAGATATTCCCAGAGCACCGACAAGTTGAGCCACTGCAGAACTTTTCCCGTGAGGGATAGCGATACCCGATTCAAGGCCTGTGCTTTGCTGAAGTTCGCGGACCATAACGTCCTGATATGCTTGTTCCGCATCCGTTAGCAAACCCTGGTTATCGATAACTTCTATCATTTGGCGGATTATGTCTTCTTTGTTTGAGTCGATAATTCCGACTTTGATTAAATCCGGTGTAAGTAATTGAGATAATTTCATGATAAAGAATCCTTTATTGCTAAAAAAAGATTAATCACAAGTTTTCGTACATCCATTTAATTTCATCCCGTGATTTTACTACAATCACCGGGCATGGCGAATGGCGGAAGGTGCGTTCGCTTTCGTTATAATAAAAATCGCGCCTGCTTTCGGGTTCTTCCAGTTCGCCCATAACAAGAATATCTATGTCTTCCTGTTCGATTATTCGTATAATTTCTTTATAAATCTCGCCTTTAAGAATTTCGGTCTCGATAAATACGCCTTTGGCTTCCGCCAGATTGCGGACATAATTCAAATACCGATGCCCGTCTTCCTCAAGGGACTTTTCGTAATCCATTTCTTCCATTTTTACAAATATTTTTGCGCGTGTTAATTCCTCTAATGTTTTTATATCCACAACATAAGCGCCAACTAAAGTACAGTCCAGCCATTTAGCCATACAAACCGCGTATTGAGCCGCTAAGATCGATTCCTGTGATCCCTCGACGAAAATCATTATTTTCTCGGGTCTCATTTTAAATGACATATTAATCATCCTTTAAAATTTATTATTATTTATTTTTTCAACCGTTTTTTTATAAGTTTCAGCACAAAAAACGATTCCCGCTCGGATTCCTCAAGAACATTATTAATATATGATATCGTTTCCTCGTAATCCGGTAAATATATTTTTTCCAGAGCGTTGACCCTGCGTGTAGTTTTCTGCGCTTCTTTAGCCAGCCTGTAAACCGAAATTTTCGTTTGCGCGAGTTTGGCGAGGGTATCTAAGATCTGGCGGAATTTTGATACGGCCTCGTCGAGGGATACATCGGTATCGAGAAAACTGTAGTACGGTTTTTTCTCCGATACGAAAACGTCGACCACAGGTAGTGGCAATCCCATAACTTTTCTTGATGACAAAGTTACTTTCGGTTCAATGTTTATTGTTCTGGCGATATTTTTCAGTTTATCTTTACCGAGAATAACAGTGGCTTTATCGAGTTCTTTGTATGCTTGTGCAAAAAGTTTGTCGACATTGTCGCTAATTTCAGCGGCGGTAGCGACCATACCCATAAGTTCGGCAATGATGATCTCGCGTTTCTGATCGAGCAGATCGTGTCCTTCGCGTGCAAACTTATGGTTTTGTTTCATGTTAAGCAAATTGGTTTTTGTAGGCGCGACTTGAAATTTAGCCATAGTTTTTATTTCCCGTAAAATTTATTAATTTCTTCTTCGGTCATGCGGTACAGTTCTTCTTTAGGCAACATCGACAGCACTTTCCATCCGATATCGAGTGTGGTTTCAATATCTCTGTTTTCGTTTTCTCCCTGTGACAGGAAATCGTGTTCGAAAGTTTCACCGAATTCGAGGTATTTATGATCGATTGGTGTCAGTTCTTCTTCGCCGATAACCGATGCGAGTGCGCGAACATCTTTTACTCTTGAGTATGCGGCAAACAACTGGCTTGCCACATGGGCGTGGTCGTCTCTTGTCATACCCGGCCCGATACCGTCTTTCATCAACCTTGACAGAGATGGCAACCCGGCAATAGGCGGGTATATGCCTCTGCGCGAGAGTTCGCGTTCGAGCACTATCTGTCCTTCGGTGATATAACCTGTCAGATCAGGAATCGGGTGAGTGATATCGTCGTTGGGCATAGTCAGAATCGGAACCTGTGTAATTGAGCCTTCAGCACCCTGAATAATACCTGCGCGTTCAAACATTGAGGCAAGATCGCTGTAGAGATAACCAGGATATCCTTTTCTGCTGGGTATATCTCCGCGCAAAGTCGATATTTCTCTCAAGCTCTCGCAGTAGTTTGACATATCTGTCATTATTACGAGCACATGCATATGTTCATTAAACGCCAGGTGTTCGGCGATAGTAAGAGCGGTTCTCGGAGTAACGAGCCTTTCGATCGGCGGATCGTCAGCGAGGTTAAGAAACAGCACCACGTTTTCCAGTGCGCCTGTTTCCTCGAAATTTTTGATAAAATACTGGGCAACATCGTATTTGATACCCATTGCGGCAAACACAACGGCAAAACCGGTTTCTTCTCCGCGAATTGTTGCCTGGCGGGCAATCTGCGCGGCGAGCTTGTTGTGAGGCAATCCGCTGCCGGAGAAAATCGGAAGTTTTTGCCCGCGGATAAGTGTATTCATCCCGTCTATGGCGGATATACCAGTCTGGATGAATTTGCGCGGGTAATCTCTCGCTGTCGGATTAATGGGAATGCCGTTTATGTCGAGTTTGTGGTCGCCGATAGGCGCGGGGAGCCCGTCTATGGGTCGTCCTACTCCATCGAATACTCTACCGAGCATATTTTTTGTTACCGGCAATTCCAACGGGTGTCCTAAAAACCGAACTTTCGTCTCTTTCAGCGACAACCCCATTGTCCCTTCAAAAATTTGTACTACAGCCAGATTTTCCGCTGTCTCAAGTACCTGTCCGAGCCTTTTTTCCCCTTTCGGATCGGTTATTTCAACAAGTTCGTTAAAACCAACCTGATGTATACCGTTTACAATAATCAGCGGCCCTTCGACGTGGGATGTAGTACTGTATTCTCTTTTTGTAAGAAAATCGTTATTCATAGTTATTGTCCCATTTCATTAAAAGCCTGTTCCATTTTTTGTTGTAACTCATCGAGTTTATCGACTTCCTCGTTGGATATGGTGAACTTCATTCGTGCTATATCCCTTACAACGCTTAGATCTTTTATCTGAATCAGGGTAAACCCTTTTTTGATCAGGTTCAGCCCGCCTTTATAAAAGGTTAGAATAATTTTCATCATTTTAAATTGTTTGGATACTACAGAGAACATGTCGATTTTATCGAACGCGTTTTGCTGGAGAAACACGTTTTTAAACAATGTGCAAACTTCAAGCACAAGCCTCTGTGTATCCGGCAGAACATCCGGGCCTACAAGTTTTACGACTTGCTGGAGTTTGCTTTCCTGCTGGAGCAGATCCATAACTTCGTTTCTTAATTTTCTCCAGTCGGGATCGACATTTTGTTCCCACCATGGGCTTATGTCGTCGACATATTCGCTGTACGAATCGAGCCATGATATAGCCGGGTAATGGCGTGAATTTGCGAGGTTTCTGTCGAGCGCCCAGAACGCGCGTACAAACCGTTTTGTATGTTGTGTTACAGGTTCGGAGAAATCACCTCCCGGGGGAGAAACCGATCCGATAAGTGTAACTGAACCTTCTGAATTGGAATATGTTTGAACTCTCCCGCCTCGTTCGTAGAATCCCGCCAGGCGAGTGGGTAGATACGCTGGAAACCCTTCATCGGCTGGCATTTCCTCAAGGCGCCCTGAGAGTTCTCTTAATGCTTCTGCCCATCTGGAAGTAGAATCGGCCATAATAGCCACGTTGTAACCCATATCCCTGTAATATTCGCCCATGGTTATCCCGGTATAAATTGACGCTTCTCTTGCCGCGACAGGCATATTTGACGTGTTAGCAATAATGATGCTTCTATCCATGAGCGGTTTATTTTTGCGCGGGTCGATAAGTTGAGGAAACTCCATTAGTACATCGGTAATTTCGTTACCTCGTTCGCCGCATCCGATAAATATGATCAGGTCGGCGTCACACCATTTAGCGAGCGATTGCTGGATCATGGTTTTTCCTGTACCGAATCCGCCGGGAACAGCTACGGTTCCCCCTTTTGGTATTGGGAACAGAGTATCTATAACACGCAGTCCGGTAATGAGCGGCAAACTCATATCTTTTTTGCCCATATGAGGCCTTCCCATACGAACCGGCCAACGGTGGTACATTTTCAGTTTGACGTTTCCGGCAGGTGTTTCAACAGTGGCGATATCCTGGTCAATGGTGTATTCGCCTTCAGGTGCGATATCTATTATTTTCCCGCTGATTTTAGGCGGTACGAGTATTTTATGGAGCATCAGCTCGCTTTCTTTAACCTCGGCGATTATCGCTCCTTGTTCAACGGTATCACCGTTTTTAACTACCGGAGAAAACTTCCATTTTTTCGATCTGTCGAGTGAATTGACGTTTATACCGCGCTGAATAAACGCGCCATGATCTTTTTTTATCCTTTCGAGGGGCCTCTGGATACCGTCATAAATACTTCCTATCAATCCCGGCCCGAGTTCTACCGATAACGGCATACCCGATCCATAAACCGGATCGCCTGGTTTTATTCCGGTAGTATCTTCATAAACCTGAATGCTTGCGTTTTCTCCGTCAATACGCACAATTTCCCCAATAAGCTTTTCCTGGCCGACCTGCACCAGTTCAAGCATCTGCGCAGACTTTAATTTTGTCGCTTCAACAAGCGGCCCGACTACGCGTTTTATTTGTCCAATAGGTTTATCCACCGGTAGTAGCTCCTTATTTAAATAATCTTTCGTTTATATACGCCCTGATTTCATCGATCTGAGAATTGAGTTTTTCCTGTAATGTGTTGTTTATCTGAATAGATCCATCCATTGTGCGGATTATAAATCCGGAACCATTGTGTTTAGCCGCTTCAAGCTGAAACGATATCCTGCGCCCGCTTTTTGAGGATATTTCTTTTTCCGCTTCCCTCAACACTTCCGTAACGAGTTTTTCCGGATCGTTTTTACCGGCAATTACGCTGATTTTGGTTTCTTCCAATTGCAACGCGGAATTAATAAGGCTAACTTTAAGGTATTTTCTATAATCCGGTCCTGAAGAAAAGACTTTAAGCTCATTTTTCGCTCCGGCTAATATCTGGCCGATTAATTCTTCCTCTTTTTTTAGAATGAGTTTCCGTTTTTCAATCTGAATTGAAGACATGACTTTTTTTTCTATCTGTGAACAATCCTGGTTAGCACGTTCTATAATCTTTTTCGCGTTCCCTTCAGATTCCTGAGTGGCAAGCTGTATACGTTGCTGCGCGGAAGTTTTTGCTTTCTGCAGTAACGATTCAGCTTCTTTGTTTGCCTCTTCGATTATCTGATTGTACATTAAACCAACTGATTCCGGTTGCATGGAGATATATCCTCAAACTAATTTTTATATATTAAATCCCAACGACGATTTCAGTAGATCACGTATGGATTTTTTACCTTTTACCGGTCCTTGCCTGTCGGGAATCTCAAGGAGTAATGGGAAATCTCGTTTCAGAATGATTTCCTCGACTTTATCCCTGACAGGTTCAAGGAGCCTGTCGCTTATAAGTATAATCTTGATCTGCTTTTTCATAGACTCGTTGATAACCCGCAAGGTGTCTTCCTCACTGGATACAACCTCGCCGGGGATACCTACCAGTCCCAACCCCAACACCATATTTTCGTCACCGATCACGTAAAAATCCATATATTACCTTATTTACTTTAAATATGCAATATTATACTATATTTTACCGAGAATCATCAATGCTAAAATTACGCCGTATATCGCGATACCTTCCGCCAACCCGACGAATATAAGCGCTCTTGCCGCCATTTCCGGTCTTTCGCCGATAAGCCCGACAGCCGCCGCGCCCACGTATCCGACAGCCACACCAGCGCCTACAGAACCGAGCCCTACCGCTAAAGCCGCCGCGAGAAATCCCCATTTCATTACGGTAGCTTTTTCCGGAGTCAGAGCGGTAACGGCGGCGGTACCGGTTTCCTGGGCTCCTGCGTAACCCGCCACAAGAATGGCGCCGACATAAACTATTGCCATCAGGCATATTACCCCGAACAATCTTTTTACTACGAAATTCATTGTAATCTTTCCTTTGAGCATAATACCCTCCTTTTTACTCATTTTCATTTAATGATAATGGTTTATATAAAATTCCTTCGCTATCGAAAAATTTAGAGAAAAACTCGTAATACTCAAGCCTGATTGCCTGAATGGTAACCACCATGCCTTCAAGTATCAGGATCAATATGTTGCCGAAAATATAGACTATCCATGTGAGAATACCGCTGTAATTAGTATCTTTCACCATAGCCACTAAAGTAAATATCGCCATAAACAAACCGGCGTGGCTTAGAGCGAAAGCGCCTACCCTTATATAAGAAAACGTATTGGCAAGATAATTTGAGAAAATCTCGTAGACTTCGAATACATAATCCATGACATACTCGCCTATAGAAGCATGATGGGTTTCTTCCTTACTGACATATTGCTGGAAATATCGTTTAAAAAATAGAAGAATTACGGGAACTCCTATAAATATGAATATTGTCCAGCCGGAAATTTTATGGCCGAGGAAATACGATTTAAAAATTATCCCTACTGCCGACCAGTATATCAACCCTCCGAGCAATCCGGCTTTGTCGAATATGGCTTTTGTCCAGTTGCGTGTTCTGATGGCGTTGATTACGTTAATCATAATACCGATAGTGATCATGCCGATACCGAAATACAGGCTTGTGGATAACAGTTTGTTCACGTCGCGCATTGGATGAAGCCATAGAGCGGGAATCAGTTCTTCGTTGCCGAATATGCTTCCATACATAAACCCGAATACAACTGATGTTATTCCGCAGTACGTTATAAGAACACCGACCTGGCGCACGGCTCTTTTGAATTTTTTCGTCAATGCCATCCACGCCCCGATAATCAGGAGAACCAACCCGTCGCCGATATCGCCGAACATACAACCGAACATGAGCATAAAACTGAACGCCAGAAACGGTGTAGGGTTAATAGTTCCGTAACTCGGTATTCCATAAGCTTTAACGAGCATTTCAAACGGTTTTATCAGGATATTGTTCCTGAACTGGAACGGAATTTTAACTTTTTTAGCGGCTAACGTTTTTGAATCAATAGTTTCCGCGTAGAACCTGCCTGAAGTAGCTGTTTTTATTTTTTCAAGAAGTGCATCAATGTTTTCTTCAGGTACCCATCCTGAGATTACGCATGTCCGCTCGGTTTTTTTAAAATATTGTTGTGATTCAAGTTTGAGTATCTGGAAATTGACGTAATGGGCGATAGGGGGTATTTCATTTTTTATTTTTTCAAAAAGTTCGCCCTGTTTTTTTTCAATCAGCTCGATTTCTTTTTTTGTGTTGTCATAATTTCTTTTCAGGCGCTGTACTACTTGTTGAGGTTCGCCTTTTAGTTCCGCAGGTATGGACGTAAGTTGAAAATTAAGTTCCTGCAGGAACTTATTTAGCGCGGCGGTATCTCTTTTGAATACAAAAAGAATGAATGTAGTCCATTGGGGTGTTTCCGATACGGGTACAAACAGGCTCGGCATTTTCTGAAGATGATCGCGAAGCTGACGCATATTCACTGTAGGCACCTTGCCGATTATCTGATCCAGAACCGAGTAACCGGGAACATTCATCAAGTCGAGGAAATTTTTAAATTCAGCGTATTTGGTATCGACTTCTTTGATCGAGTCGAATTTATTTTCAAGTACGTTTTTTCTGCCGGTAATATTGGTTATTTGTGTCTCGAAATTGTTTATTTCGGTCCGCATATTGAAAATATCGAATTTTTCAGGATGGGCCTTGATTTTCTCAAATACCTGGGGATCATATTTCTCCTCAAGGTTAGCGATTCCCGAAATTTTTTTTATTTTGCTGTGCAGTTCCCTGTATTCCTGCAACGAAGCGGCGTTATAAAACCCGCCAAGCCCTCCGGCGGATAAATCCGGTATGGAATCGATGTTTACCGGATGCAGGCATTGCTGTTCGATAATTATATCGTTTACAAGAGGTAAATCTTCACTCATAACAATAACATTAAGGAGTTTCATCCTATAAAATCCCTCGATTATTTTTTAATAGCCGGGTTGTTTCCCCAGTACGGTTTAAATTCGTCTTCAGCACCAAGATAAAGCGACCAAGCCAAAGACCGGACTTGTTTCAGTTCCCACCTGTTAAGCATCACATACGCCAGCGGCACACCCATAGTAAATGGATACCCTGAGAAAATACTGCGTATTTGTCTGTGAAACAACTCAAACAGCAGTTCGTCTATCAGCATCATAGCAGGTTTAATATCGGGCATTTTCAGAATCTCGGATAACCTGTCGAAAGGGGTGCAGGCGATTTTGGCGAGAAATTCTTTCTGCTCAAAATTCGCGTAGGCGTCAAAACATTTATTATAACTTAAATTCGCGCCGTTATTATATATTATATGTTCGATCATTTCCGGCGAAATGTGATAATAGAATTTACTGCGGATCATGTTTTTTATATTGAGAATATCTATTTGAAGTCCGAACAATTTCTGGACAGATTTTTTATCCGAACCAGACAGTTTATCTATTTCAAGCCAGATTCTTCTGAACAGGTCTTTTTCCAGAGCCACCTCAAAAAAGAATAGCGCCTGAGTTTTTTTATAGATCATCCTTGCGTTACCCAACGCCGCCCCAAACGGATTCATCGGCAGAGACAATATCAGCTCCTCAACCGGAATTTCATAACGATTGAATATATCCCAGTCGATTATATGCCTGCCCGACAATATATCCGGATCCGGTTTTTCGAACGTTATTTTTTTCTTCCAGCACCGCAACCCCCGTTTTATCTGATCGATATCATATTCTTCTGTGAGTATTCCCATAATTTCAGCGGGAGTTCCGGATAAAAAGTTTTTTATTCTTTTTTCAGTAAAAGCGCTTTCCGTAACTATCGTTTTATCAAGTAACCGCACAAATTCCTCGGGAGTGGTATTTTTCGTCCATTTTTCGTAACGTGTCCCTTCAAGTTTCGCCATCAGCGAAGGCAAATCTTTGCACGAAAGCATCGACTGCCACTTTTCGGAGTCGAGAAGCTGTGAGAGCATCGCTCTTACTTTCGCATTTATATTTGCGTATAATCCGATAGCACACATTTATTCAATAACAACCTTTTTGATTATTTCTTTAATTATTTCAGGGACAGCGGATTTTTTAGCTTCGATCATGGCTGATGTTTCTTTTTCTGCCAAAGCGAGGATTTCATCTCGTTTTGTTTCCGCATCAACACGCGCGCAGGATATTAACCGGTTTGCCTGCTCATTTGCTTTGCGTATGGATTCGTCTCTGGTTTGTTTTGCCTGAATATCAGCCTGAATAGAGATTTGTTCAGATTCTTTTTTAGCTTGCGCGACAATATCTTTCGCTTTTTTTTCCGCATCAAGCAACCTGGATATTATTTCTTTCATAACAAGCCCTCTTATTTTTTAACTGAATCATTATGCATATTTTTCAAAAAAATAAAAGAAAAAAAATTGTTATTTACCGAAAAACAATAGAAATACTTGTATAAATAAGGTAAATAACGGAAATGAATGTTTATTTATTTTTTTTATTGTGAGCCGATTCAAAATAACCATGCGAAAAAAATAATCAATAAAATTACCGCTATTATTACCGCTATTAACCCGCGATTGCTGTTTGCCAGAAAACTAAGAGGGCCGTAAGATACGTCAAGGAGGCGCCCGCAGTAAAAACACCGCAGGTTTTCTTCAGGCACGATTTGTTTGCAGGACGGGCATTTTCTAATTTTATCCATAAATAGATTTGTCCTTGTAAAAAAAATGAAAGCGGAATTATAGCATAATCCCGCTTTCATTATCAATTCAATATTTTTATTGGCGTATTACAGTCTGGGTAAATAATGTTTCAATTCATATTCGCTTATGTGAATTCTGTATTTATCCCATTCAATTCTTTTATTCTCGATGAATTTCTCAAAAATATGATCTCCGAGAGTTTCTTTTACGAGATCGCTTTTTGCGGTAAGATTGACAGCCTCTTCCAAACTACCCGGCAATGAGGTTATTCCTCTCTCTTCTCTTTCTTTTTCGCTCATCTCGAAGATATCTTCTTCTATCGGATCGCGCAACTCATAATTTTCCTGAATTCCTTTCAATCCCGCGGCAACCATAACAGCGAACGCCAAATACGGATTGCATGACGGATCAGGACAACGCAGTTCACAACGCGTAGCTTTCTCATTGCCCGGTTTATACATAGGCACTCTGACTAAAGCCGACCTGTTTCTCTGCGCCCAAGACACGTAAACCGGCGCTTCATAACCCGGTACAAGGCGTTTGTAAGAATTGATCCACTGGCAAAGAACCGATGTTATTTCCGGAGCGTGCGCGAGTAAACCGGCTATATATGATTTTCCTTCTTTAGACAGATGTTTCGGATCGCCTGCATCAAAGAAAGCGTTTTTATTGCCTCTGAAAAGCGACTGGTGAACATGCATACCGCTTCCGTTTTCGCCGAATAGCGGTTTAGGCATAAACGTGGCGTAAACACCGTTTTTCATGGCGATCTCTTTTACGACCAGTTTATATGTCATGGCGTTATCAGCCATGGCAAGCGCGTCGGAATACCTTAAATCTATTTCATGCTGGCTTGGAGCGACTTCGTGATGGCTGTATTCTACTTTTATACCCAATTTCTCAAGTGTAAGCACGGTTTCCCTTCTTAAATCCGAAGCGACATCGAGCGGAGTTAAATCAAAATAACCTCCTTTATCGAGTATTTCCGTTCCACCGGAATTTTTGAAATAGAAAAATTCCAGTTCCGGGCCAACATAATATGTGTAACCCAGATCGGCTGCTTTTTTAATTACTCGTTTCAACGCTCCGCGCGGATCGCCTTTGTACGGATTGCCATTCGGTTCCAGAATATCGCATACCATTCTCGCAACAGCGGGTTCGTCCGGTCTCCATGGCAAAAGCCGAAAAGTCGATGGATCAGGCATAGCTATCATATCACTCTCATATATTCTCGCGAACCCTTCTATCGACGATCCATCAAAGCCCATACCCTCAGACAACGCGCCCTCAAGCTCATCATAGGTTATCGCAAAACTCTTTAGAGCACCCAAAACATCCGTAAACCACAACCTGATGAATTTAACATTGTTTTCCCTGGCTTCTTTAAGAACCATTTCCTTCAAATTATCACTCATTTTTATCTCCTTTCTTTATCATTTCCACAAGGGTTATAATTTTTTATTTCCCGAACCTCACAAAAAGAATATTAAAAAAATTAACCGTAAGAAACATTTTTTTTCAATCATCCTTTCCATAATAAAAATCTGAGCTCATTAAAAAAAAATTATGATCAACCTATTATTATTATATATGATTAAGTATATATATATCGATATTAATGGATAACATTTAATATAGTTAAAAGTAAATCGGGATGTTGTTATAGGCATCCGTTTTTAAATATTCTTAATTCCCTTGATCTGAGAGAGTAATCGCCATAAGCAATAAAGTTTTCTATGCAAATTCACCGATTCAGGGCAAACATAACCCTGATATTGCCTAAACCGGTTTATCATGTAATTCATCATGAATTCGCTAACTTTTTTAGTTTCGGGAGGATTAATTCCACAAACAAAATTTTCATACAGCTTGCCACAGGTATAGCGAAAAGGAGCCCCGGAAAACCGCCGATAATCCCACCGGCAAGAACAACCACCAGAAGAGACACCACACTCAAATGCAATGATTTGCTCTGAATCCACGGTGTTAAAATCCAGTTGTCGATTATGTTAACCGCCACAAACGCTACTGTCGGCCAGACAAATACATTGAGCCACATAACTTCTTTCAATCCCGAACCGGCAGTGTAATCAAGATAAGTAATAATGATAGTAACCGCCCATCCAATACATATAAGGTAGGGTACGATGTTTAAAATTCCCGCTGTCATACCCAGTAAAAACCAGTACGGCACATTAGCAAACCACAACGCAAACGACAACAAAAACCCTATAAAAATGGAAATGATAACTCTTCCCCTGAAAAAATCGCCGAACGCTTTATCCATGCGAGATACGATATCGATAATCCGTTCTTTTCTGGTTGCGGGCAAATATTGTTTAAGCTCATTGATCATGGAATCAAACTTCCATGAGAAAAAGAAAAAGAATAACGGCACGAGAAAAACCCACAAAAGCGTATTAGTTGTTTTATAAACGACTTCGAAAAAGGCGTTTAATAAAGGAGCCGGATTGTATTTGAGTTTATTTAACAGCTCAAAAACCTTGTTCTTTATTAATTCGGAATGCCCGCTATATTTTGTGTTCAGATACTCTATGTATCCCGGAACTTTTTTAGCGAGTATTTTTACCTGATCCGTAATCAGAGGTGAAAACCAGATTATAAAAAGCGCTCCGCCGAAAACCAGTATTCCTATTATTGCCGATACCGTGACAACGCGCGACACCTTGAGTTTCCTCTCCGCGAAACTAACTGCCGGATTAAACAGATACGCCAGGAACAATCCCGTAAAAACAGGCGCAAAAACGGTTTTTAGCCTGAACATCAGCAACAATAAAAACAGAAAAACCGCCAGCCAGAATATATCTTTTACCACATTTATTTCCCATAGATGCGGTCCGAAGTTTTTTGACTGGATATCTTTATTAACCATTTAATTCTCTTCCTTAAAAAAGGATAATATTATTTCTGAAAACCATATTTAAATAATAGTATTTGTTATTCTGTTTTGGAAATAAATAAAATCAAAAAATTTTTTATTATTTTCTTCAGGCGGTTTTAAGAAATTTCCTTATTACCTGGGTTATGAAGAAAATGCATGTTGCCCAAAGAACTATTGTCGCGCCGGTTGATGTATCCAGATAGAACGATGATATCAGCCCCCCTATACCTGCGGTTGTGCCGAAAGAGATGGAACTCCAGAACATGGTTGAAGCGTCTTTAGCTATGTTTCTCGCGGATGCGGCGGGCACAATAATCATTCCCGTTATCAGCAGGATACCGATCAACTTTATGCTTACCGTAATAACCATCGCCAGTACAAGAGAATAAATGTAATCGCACTGTTTTACGTTGATACCTTTTGTGAACGCAATTTTATCATTCAATCCAATATATAAAAGTTTATTATAATAAAAAAACAGATAGACAAAAACTATCATGAACAACAGGAAGAACCATCCCAGTTCGGTTCTGTTTACGGTAAGTATTTCGCCGTAGAGAAATGTCTGGAGGTTGCGTGTTAATCCTTTGTAATAACTGATTATCGCTATGCCGAACGATACTGTGGCGCAAAAGAATACCCCTATTATCGTATCAATGGATAAAGTGGTTTCGTGGCGGGTATAAGCGATTCCAAACGCTACCGCCAGTCCAAATAAGATCATGGCAAGAGACGGGTCGATATTGAAGAGGATACCGAGGGCGACTCCGGTAAACGCCGAATGGCTTATCGCGTCGGAAAAAAACGACATTTTGAAATTTACCACCAGCACGCCGATAGCCGAACACATTGGAGTTATAAGTAAAACGGCTATAAGGGCCTGTTTCATAAAAACAGGTTTTGCCCACGCGAAAGGGATCAGAGTATCCATCAGCGATAAAACCGCATCGAAAAAGGCGTTCATGCCTTCACCTCATTGTTAAGCTCAAAATGGTTATGTTTATGATAATGAAGCCCCATATGTGAACCGTACATGGTACGAAGGTTTTCCGGGTTGATCACGTCAGCCGGTTTGCCTTGGTTGATAACGGTTTTGTTAAGGCAAATCACCTTGTCTGCATGGATATTAACCACAGATATATCATGGCTAACTAACAGAAGAGTGAACTTGTCTTTTTTCTGGAGCATTGTCAGCAGTTCGCAGAACATTTCCTCGCCGGCAACGTCTATACCGGACACAGGTTCGTCAAGAAGAATAATTTCTGGCTCATTTTTTATCGCCATAGCCAGAATTACTCTTTGAAACTCTCCTCCGGATAGTTTGCCTAACGGACGATACAGAAGATGTTCCGCTTTCATTTCCCGGAGTATTTTTATCGCTTCGAGTTTTGTTTTCTTCGAGTGCCAGAACCACAACGGCAAGGTTTTATCGGATAATGTCAGAAAATCAAGCACGGTAATCGGTGTTCCCGTATCGAAATCGAATCTTTGCGGTACGTATCCGATACGCGGTTTGGGTTTTGGATTGCCGTTCTTGTCGCAGAAAATAATATTGCCGGTGTAAGGTATAAGCCCGAGAATAGCGGATAAAAGAGTGGTTTTGCCCGCGCCGTTAGGACCGATCAGGGCATTTATCTTACCGCCATCGATTGAGGCATTAACATTGTGCAGAATCTGTATTCCGCCTATTTTGATAGCGACATTATCGAGTTTAATATAACATAAATTATTGTTTTGGCTGGTCATTTGAGACGGCGATCCGTTTAAGTACTTCAATATTCTTTTTCATTGCTGTTTCATATGCTTGGGCTGAAGCTTCTCCGGTAATTACCGGATCCAGCTCAATTACCGGTTTTCCGGTTTCCCGTGATATCACTCCGGCGGTATTTGGGGAAAACTGTGGTTCTGTAACTATCGCGATAACATTATATCTTCGGGCAGATTGTGTTATGCGTATAATATCAGATGGCGAAAGTTCATGTTCCACAATCGGGAATACGGTATCGGCTATTTCAAGCCCGGTATCCCGCGCAAGATAATCTAACGTTGAGTGAACGGTAATGATTTGCCTGTGTTTCATGCTTTTAACAACATCACTATATTGATCGAGAAGTGATTTCAGCACATCACTATACTTTTCGTAATTCGATAGATATTTGTCGGAGTTTGCACGGTCAAAAGAACATAATCCGGAAGCTATATTTTTCAGTTGCTGTTGTGCCATAAGTGGGCTGGACCATAAATGCGGGTTAAATTCGTTCTTATTCTTTCGAAAATTTTCAATAACATCAACCCCGCTACCCTGATTAGCGGCATCGTGAAGATCGTATTCTTCAATGGGTTCAGCTATATAGCTGGGTATATCGGCATCTTGGCCGGGCATATGGTTTTGAGATTTTATTTCCTTATATTTCAGCAGATCGGTTATCCCTTGCGACGCGAAAATAATTTTCAGGTCCGGATATGTTTCGCGCAAATTATCCGGCAGGAAAGAATCAATGCCAAGCCCGTTTATTATAAGTATATCGGTACCGGCAATTTTAGATAAATCGCCCGGAGTCAAGGTATATTCATGCGGACACCCGGTTTGGCCAGTGAGAAGAAGAGAAAGCTCGACATTCGTTGTGCCTTTGATAATGTTTGCCGTTAAAATATACATCGGAAGTATTGTGCACAATACCCTGATTTTCTTTTGCGGCACATCTTTTGTCTGGGCATAAAACTGGTTATGCGTGACAAAAATTGTCAGAAATAAAATGATTATCGAAACGAATTTTTTCATAATCAAACCTTTTATAAATTTATAATGATTATATTAAAAATACGCATATTAACAAGTGAAATCAATCAAACTTATCATAATTTATACGCGCTGAAAAAGTATTTTTTCTCTCAGCGCTAAGCTCCTAATAAACTGCGACAATCTAAATTCCGACGATTTTGAGGTTATCGCGTCGTAAGGATAATCTTTCAGCCTGAGATAAACATGTTTTTTGCCGGATCTAAAATTAATTTTGGTTTCATTTGCGGATTCGATTTTTATTTCCTGCGAATTATGCTCTTTGTAATCCACATTAAACCAAGCAGATAAGAAAGAATAAGCGAAGGTTCGGGAACAGTTTGGGGAGTGAGAAGAAAAGCATGTGGGTATCCGCTTGAAGATCGATATTCACCAACTATCTGGCCGGAATCGTTTATATCATAAGCCATTGCGTCATTACCACCAAAAGCGCCGAGATCCTGCATTCCGTTTTGTTCGTCCCATATAAATGCATGATATTCATAATTTCCATTTTCATTTATAATTACTTTACAATAACCTACAACCTGGCCAAGATTATTAATTGCCTGAGGATAACATACTTCCCCAAAGATACTTATTTCTCTCATTCCATTAACACTATCCCATATAAATGGCCTAAAATGAGAGGTACCCAGGACAACTCCATAATTATTCATATCCACAACATCTGTAAAATTTCGCTCTAATTTAGGAGGTAAAGTACCTATATTACAAAAAGTATGAATATCATAGGGATCAAAATTCGAATCAAAGAAAAAGGAATCACATGTCGAATAATTTACTGTATTGGTTCCGTAACTGCCTATTGTCTGGCCATTATCATTTACCGCAAATAGCTCCTGAACATAAGGATATTGTTTCAATTCAGTCGGCGAATTCCAAATATATCCTTTTGAATCTATCGCTCCGGCAACCTGGCCCAAATTATTTATGGAATACACATATGCATGTGAATTAGGGTATAATTTTGTATAACCATCTGCCTCGCTCCATATAAAAGGAGCGCCGCCTGCTTGACCCAAAACCTGCCCTGAATCATTTATATCTATCGCCTTACTCGCATCAGATCCAAATGTACCAAGATCCATCATACCGCTTTCAGCATTCCAAATAAAAGCATGATAATATGTATTTGCAGAAGTGAGAGAAATACCAACCACCTGACCATTATTATTTATTGCCTGTGCGCCACTTGAATTTCCCCCAAGAGTACCGAGGTCTTTGAAATCGTAGTCTCGCGCGAATGAAATTGAATTACATTCACAGATGAAGAAAATCAGTCCGAATAAAAGAAGTTTTTTTGATTTCATGATATATTCCTTTATCTATTAATTATTTATAACACCAAATTTTAAAATTTGTTACAATTTGTTAAAAATAATTTTTTGTTTTTTTTGTCTAAGGAAGGAAAACGATTTTTGTTTCATTTGCGGATTAAATTTTTATTTCTCTCGATCTGAAATTGATTGTTTTTGAATCTTTGAAATACTCGGGTTTATTTATTGGAGTTTAATCAGGTTTTTTATCCTTGGAGTTTTGAGCGGTTAATATTGAAATTTGTGAGCAGAGAATAAAACAAAACAGAAGAACAATTGCAGGGTTGCACAGTCGCATTTGGCACTACATTTTAATGTTTGACCTATAAGAAAAATTTATTATTGTGAATATTATTTATTTTTTCTGATGATATTTTTTGTAATCCAAGCTAAACCAAGCAGATAAGAAAGAATAAGCGAAGGTTCGGGAACAGAATTTGGAGTGAGAAGAAACGCATGAAAGTATCCGCTTGGTGATCGATATTCGCCAACTATCTGGCCTAAATCATTTATATCGCATGCCATTGCGCTATTGCCGCCAAAAGTACCGAGGTCCTGCATGCCATTTTGTTCATCCCAAAGAAAAGCATGTGAATCATAATGCCCATCAACCTCATAATTACAATAACCCACAACCTGTCCAAGATTGTTAATTGCCTGAGGAAAACAAGTCATTCCAGGCAAAGTGCCGATATCTCTCATGCCATTTACACTGTCCCATATAAAAGCAGTAAAATGAGAGAAACCAACAGCAACTCCATAATTATTCATATCTGTAACAGATGTAAAATTATTTATAAAACCAGGATATAACGAACCGATATTACAAAAAGTACTAAAATCGTAGGGATCAAAATCAGAATCAAAGAAAAAGGAATCTATGGTAGTATAATTATTTACTGTAGTTGTTCCATAAGTCCCAATCGTCTGGCCGCTATCGTTAACTGCAACCAATTTCTGAACAATGGGATATTGTTCCAATTCCGTCGGGGTATTCCAAATATATGCATTTGAATCTATCGCTCCGGCAACCCGGCCTGAATTGTTTATGGAATATACGGTTGCCCTTGAATTAGGATTAGGCATATATAATTGTGTATATCCATTTGTTTCACTCCATATAAAAGGAGTACTGCCTATTTGACCCAAAACTTGCCCTGAATTATTTATATCAATCGCACTACTCTCATAATAACCAAATGTGCCTAAATCCTGCATTCCTGATACTATATCCCAAATAAATGCGTGCATATAAGTATTTGTAGAAGTTTTAGATGAACCCACTACCTGTCCATTATTGTTTATTGCACTAGCGCCGCTTGAGCGGCCTCCGAGAGTACCGAGGTCGAGGAATTCATAGTCTCGCGCGAATGAAACTGAATTACATTCGCAGATAAGAAAAACTAAGCTGAGCAATAAAATGTTTTTTCCTGTCATGATGTATTCCTTTATTCTACAGGATATTATAACACAAAATTTTAAATTTTGTTATCAGGATATTTAAATACTATGATAGTTTTTCATTTTTTTAAGGGAACCGGCCGGTTTGGGGTCCGCAGTTAACCTGAACATAGATTGAACCGCTTTTTTTTGTTTGCCGGACATATTTCTTAGGATACAATCATAAGCCATTGCCATAGAAAGGTTTTGCCTTGAAAGAATATCATGTTTTTCATCGACCAGTTTGATTATCTGATCCATGTTGGTATTGTTATTTTCCAGATTCTCGTATATTTCAAGCTCGACAATTTCTATTTCCGCATTGGTTTTTATAAGTTCTTTTATTATTTTGTGGGAAATGTTCCTGACAAGAACAAACTGTTGTTCGCTCAGTTTCAGGTTATCGCTATTTAGCAGTATAGCATCTATTTTCATGAAAAAGTTTTCTTTGATTTTCGATGAAGATTCCGCTTTAATATTCATATTGTAAACAAAAGACTGGTAATTATTATTTATATGAATACAGTATTCCGGCGATAAAACGGGCGATGCAATAAGTGTGATTAATGCTGCGATTTCTTTATACATGGCGATACTCCTTTTAACACTATATTGGTTATTTGCCATATTATTACAAAATTCATAACATAAAAATACGTTTCAATAGATCTCCCCCATACTATATATAATAAATAAATGCTCTTCTATAAACAATTTTACAAATCCACTTTTTATTGACTTGTTTCCACTTTACGCCTGTTCACCGACAATTTCTTAAAAATTTATATAATTTCCTCAGCGTTTTTATATACTAACTTGCCGAATTCGAATATTTTAACCGCATCAACAAAATATTTATGAAACATAATAAGATTTTTATGTATCAAAAATAAAAATATTATAATAAAAAAAGGAGACATATATGGGAATAATCGGATTAAAAGAATACGACAGTTCACTGACTATTGTAAAAGATTGGTTAACCGATTTAAAGACAGAACTTTATCTATCCAATGATGACGATGCGTATGCGGTATTAAGAGCGGTTTTTCATTCTTTGCGCAACATTTTCGTGCTCGAACAAGCAATTCAATTCGGTTCGAAACTTCCTCTATTGCTGGCAGGAACTTATTATGAAAACTGGAATTTGGAAAACAAACCGGCACCTGTTGAAAACGAGGTTGATTTCTACAACCTGGTTCTTCAGCAACTTGTCGGCAGAGAAGATTATAACCCTATATTTATGACAAAATGCGTATTTAAAGTTATCACCAATAAATTAGAGGAAGGAAACATCGATCAGCTAAAAAAATATATACCCGAACATTTGCACGGATTGCTTCCCGAAGAAACAAGAGTATAATAGCCTGAAGAATTAAAAAACATTCAGTCAACAAAATATGACGATATTTTTGCCGTTTATAGATGTTTGCGTCTTTTTGGAATAACCTCAACTCCGATACACGAATAACCGGGTATAATAAAATGTTCTGATTATAAATAATTTTTTATTTCACCAGAACGATACAACAGCTTTGCGTTGCCTCGGCCCATCGAATTCGCAGAAAAATATGCCCTGCCATGTGCCGAGAACGAGTTTACCATCCGTTATACCGATAGTAACAGATGATCCCATAAGCGATGCCTTGATATGTCCGGTGGAATTGCCTTCCATATGGGTGTAGTTGAGGTTATCCGGCACAATATGTTTCAACGCGGATAATATATCTCTCCTTACACTCGGATCGGCATTTTCGTTTATGGTAACACCCGCTGTAGTATGCGGAACGTACACCATGCAAAAACCATCGGTGATGCCGGTTGCGCTGATAGCGTTCTCAACCGATGCGGTTATATCTATCATTTCGTTGTGCGCGTTTGTTTTAACGGATAACACAACCGTTTTTTTTCCCATTGTTTTATCTCCGAATTGTTACATTATCAAACACATACTTTGTCCATCAATATAGACGGCAAAACCAGTTCCTTAAAAAATCCTTTGCCGGATTCAAAATTGTAAGAGTTGTTTTTAAAACACAATATAACTTTTTTGCCGTCGATTGTTATTTTTATCTCATCATCAGGGTATCTCTCGTGGATGATATTTGCGAGATACACAGCTTTCTCAACTCCGTCGGCGTGTTTGTAATTCTCTACCTCATCGGGATGAGCGATCCGCTGGTTATCGTATATCGATTGGTTGTTCATCTTCAGCAAATAATCATAAACCTGATTCAGATCGAAATCTTTTGTATCTGTTATGGAAACCGGACACCGTTCGATGGAGGCTTTGATAAACGGGCGCCAGTCGCATCTGCTCAAATCGCGGTACGCATAGAACGCCAGGTCAGCCACGGCGTTTTTTGAGCGCATGCTCTCAAGGTACTCGATAATCTCTTCCCTGTTCATATCGGGTTTTATGTTTAACCGTTCGGGACTAACGAAATTTTTTTCCGCCGCGTTGGGAAGTTTCGCCTCGGTGTGGGCGAATTCGTGAAGTTCATTGACAAATTGTTGCGCTTGAGGTATATAAGGCGCAATAAAACTGCGCAGTTTTTGGCGGTCTTCTTCTTTTCTTACATCAAAACCGGTTTGGGTGAGAAATTCCTCAAGCTGATCACATCTTATCCTGTCGGGAAGCGGGTACAGGTAATAATATTCCTGATCGGACACTTCTTCCAATAGTTTCGCAAACGTCTCGTCGCCGATACGGTATTTGCTTCCATGTTCGTAGTGAAACAACACTTCAGCTTTGATGAACCGCGCCTGGTTTCTGCAATCCTGGCACATCTGAAAATATTTCTGGTATTGTCCGTTTGCCCGCAGGAAACTGGCAAATACGGGCAGAGTAGTTTCTGTTGTTAGATAGCAGTTCATTTTGTTTAGAAGAGTATCGTAACTGGTTTTGTCGATTGTCGCGTAGTTATAAAGAACATGGATATGCCCGCTCAGGTGAGACACAATTGTAACCTGTTCGTTTTTTAAAGCGCGCTGGGCTTTTGCGGATATTTCCGAACCGTTGAACCACATGATTTTCGTTACTATGCGCCGGTTGTTGGTGAGTATACCGTCGGATAAATCAATAAAGTTTTGCGAATGAAGCGGGGTGAGTATCATATAAATATCCTCAAGAGGGATACCGCACATTATAAACGCCGCCGCCGCGTACAGTGCCGACAGTGATACGCATTCACCCGCGCCTGTTTTGTAACCCGGTTTGTAGCGGAAAGCGTTCATCGCCTCGACGGTTTCTGTTTTCCAGTACGGGATTGTGTCGGTATTGTATTTATCCAGCCCGAAATGGCGCCGGATATCAATATCGAAATAATATTTATCGCCTTCGTATCCGAAAAGGGCGTTGCTTTTTGTAAGATCATTCAAACTGAGATATTTCGAGAACCGGTCGATTTCTTTTTGTTTTGTGGTTAGTCCCCATGTCTCAAGGTCGAGGTTGAACTCGTATTCGTCCATGATATGCTGTTTCATACGCATGAATTTTCTGTGGGTTGTGCTGTTTTCTATCTTTTTGAACGAACCGATATCGCGCCATCCCCAAATGTAGGGCGACATTATATTGGCAAGCAGAAGACTGTACATAAGCTCTGGAAACACAAAAACTTCCATATCCGATAACGTTATCGCCGACGAGTATTTCTCAAGATCCATAATGGTATCCTTATTTATTGGTTTTTATGTTGACTAAAAATTGATAAGCGAAGCTATTTTAACAATTCGCCCCGAATCAATCCATATATTTTATGCGTAAGCTTATATTGAGGCGGATTTGTAGTTATATGTTATTTAGAACGCGAAGAAAACAATAAATCTCAAAAAAAATAATTTTAAATATGGAAAAAAATAATTTTGTCAGCCGGATCAAACAAATTCTTCCTGAACTGCCTTACAACGGGCTGAAAACGGTAACCGAACTGATTGACGCCGAGATTGTACGCAAATATGAGGATGAGAAAATACTTTTTTATGTTCCGCACAAGAAACAGAAAAAATTTATCGAGTCCGGAGCGCGTACCAAAGCTTTTATCGGCGGTAACCGGTCGGGCAAAACTACCGCCGGAGCAATAGACGTTATACTCGATTGTATCGGAGAACATCCATCGCAAAAGCGGGGGGATCGCAAACAGCCTCCGGTTTACTGGAGAGTGGTTTGCGTCGATTTCATGTACGGTATTGAAAAAATAATTCTGCCGAAAATCAAACAATGGGTACCGAAAAGATATTTGATCGGTGGAAGTTGGGACAAATCGTGGCTTGAGAAATCAAAAACGCTGACGTTTGCAAACGGTTCGAAGATAGAGTTTATGTCCGCCAATCAGGAGAGAGAAAAGTTTCAGGGTACAAGCAGGGACGGGTTATGGATAGACGAAGAAATCGGCCGCGATATATTTAAGGAATGCCAGATGAGATTGGTCGATTCGGGCGGCAGGTCGGTGCTCACCCTTACCCCCATAAACGGTATGAGCTGGGTTTATGACGATATTTATCTAAAATCCGGTGAAGACACTCAAATAGAAGTAGTTACCGCCTCAATTTATGAGAACCCGCATATTAATCCTGCCGAAATAGAGCTCATTGCGGGCACATTATCAGACGACGAGAGGAAAATCAGGTTTTATGGCGAATTCGTCGCTCTGCAAGGGCTTGTCTACAAAGAATACACCGACCGCCCTCCTCTGGTAATTGAACCTGTCCCGCTTGACCCTCAATGGACACGTTATATAGGTATTGACCCTCACCTGCGAACACCGACCGCGGTTCTTTTTTGCGCAGTCAGCCCTGAAGGCGATGTATTTGTTTACGATGAGCTGTTTATGGACGGGCTTATCTGCGATATCGCCTCCGCCGTAAATCTTAAACTTGACGGGATAGAATCGTATATCGCCGTAATCGATCCGGCGTCAAAACAACCGAATCCGGTTTCAGGTACATCGATCAGGGATGAGTTCGCCCGATTCGGTATTGTCGCTAAAGACGCTAAAAAGGATGTGGCTGTCGGTATTAACCGTGTCAGCCGGTATCTGCGACTGGATCCGGTTTATAATAAACCGAAACTTTTTATATTCAGCAATTGCAGGAAGTTGAGGTCAGAATTCATGCACTATATCTGGGATACCGAATCAAACCTTTCTGCCGACAGGCAATCGCCGAGGAAAAAGGACGACCATTTGCTTGATTGCCTCAGGTATATTCTTATGGAAGAACCGGTTTTTGTCTACGGGCATAATAAACGTGTTATAAAAAGATCAACGCCAGGCAGATGCGGGTATTGATCTTTTTTATACATAATTGTTTTATTTCGCTTGGATTTCGTGATATAATAACATTATGTGAAATACTGGATGCGAAACGTCTTTACAAAAAGTTTTTGTTTCTTTTTTTCAAAAAGAAAAAGTCTTTTGATTTTATTTTATAACATGAATTATATATTAGTTTAATTATTATAATATATAAATTATTAACTAATTTATTATAAGTTTGTTATTTATAATGGAGAATAATATGTATAAGTTCAGGTTAATTCTATTGTCGGTAATTCTGTTGGCCTCAAACCCTGTTTTCGCGGAAACCAGGTTTGAGGAAAATTTCAATTCATATTCTCTTGGCACAAATCCAAATGAGCAGAATGGTGGGGTATGGGTTGTTTTCGGGAGTGAGTGTATCGATAAAACTGTTCAGGGGATCATAGTCAATGGGCCTGCTGAGACAAACAACAACTGGCTCAGGATAGATTTTAATTCGCTAAAAGGTTATGTTCCAACAATTTCGTTTGGCATAGCCCCGCCATCGGGTTTTCAATGGGAACCGAATAGGGATTTCACCAACTGCGTATTATCTTTTGATATAAGGTCGAATTTAACGACGATCAAACCGCAGGTTATTTCCATAGAGATTTTTGCTCCGGTGAAAGATCTTTCAGGCAAACCTATTTATGAGGAAGATGGTGTAACACAGCTTTTATCTACGTTCCGCCTGCTTGACACCTCATTGAAATCCATTCCGAATTACAAGCAGGGTTGGGTAACCGTATCCTGTAACGCGAGCAGTCTGCGTGACCCTGCGCGTTATTGGGCAAGACCGATCCTGACTCAGGTAAAATGGTTGAAAATAATATTTTACCAATCGGTGTACGATATTGTCGGCAAAGGGTACGTTGAGATCGACAACATCAAAGCCGCCACCAACTAAAGAATTTACATGAAATTCATTAAACAAAGAGAATCAGCGATTCTATAATAATAAAAACTTTGTTTCTTTAAAAAAAAAACAAAATTTTTCTCTCCGGATGCTTCGCATCCTGTTTTTTTATAATGCATATTGGTTATAGTTTTCCGCACGCAACCCCGCGCGTATTTTCTTTTTACCCCACCATAACCCCTTCACAAAGGAGGCATTTCTGTGAAACCACATGATGAAACTACACTTGCGCAAATGGTTCATGACAACTGGATGCAAGGACGCCAAAAACTCCAACCGCTCATTGAGCTTTGCAAAGAATGGGACCGCCAATGGGATGGCGTAATGACTCCAAAAGATTTCCCATGGAAAAACTGTTCTAACCTGAATGTGCCGATCACATCGGCGATAGGCGACACGCTTTTGTCGTATCTTGTTGCTCAACTGCTCGGGCAACGCCCGTATATCCGCGTAAAACCAAGGAGCAACACGCCCGATCGCAATGCCAGAATCATGGAAGCGGTAATCGACGATCAGGCGTACAACGACTCAAACTTATATCAGGCGCTCGTTGAAGCGTTCCATGACGGGTTAAGATACGGTGTATGGGCGGTTATTGTCGATTGGGAAGAAATCGGTATCGATATCCCATGCCGTATTGCCATACCCCAGTATGATTCCGCAAACGATATCTGCGGGTATACCGAGCAGACACTTATCCGCAAAAAAACTATCGCCCGCCCGAGGATTGTGCCACAGAATATCACCGAGATAGTAGTATCTCCCGGCGCTACCTGCATAAACAGGGACGGTGTAGGCAATCCGGCGGATTACGTAATTTTTCGCAGGTTATTCAAGCTCGACGACCTTATAGCTAAATCACAGAACAACGGAGGCCCGTATTTCAATACCGAACTGCTCACAAGATCGCAAAACCAAATAACAACCGATGAGATTCTCAAAGATAAAGAAGAACGGCTCGGCATCATATCGGATCATCGTTCCACAGGAGATATCGAAGGTTTTGAGGGATGGTACTGGTACGATATCAACGGCGACGGCAAAAACGAACTCTGCATATTCACCATAGCCGTATCTGACAGTAAACCTGTACTTATTCGCAAACAGGAATGCCCGTACCTGCATTACAAGATCCCGTTGGTTTGGCAGAAGCTGTTTCCGGAACGCGGGTTGTACTCAAAATCAATCCCCGCGTGGCTGAAAGATATTCAGGATGAGCTGAACACAATCCACAACCAGCGCAGGGATGCCGTAAGTTTGTCACTGCTGAAAATGTGGAAATACAGGCTCGGATCCCGGTTCGATATAAATCAGGAACTGTATCCCGGATGTATGGTCGGGGTAATCGACATGAATGATTTTGAGCCGGTGGTAACTTATGAACAGGGTATTGTTCCGGCGATAACCGAAGAACAGCTCCTTAATTCATATATCGAGAAAATGACAGGCATATCCGATTACACTATCGGCAGGGAAAGCGAAAACAACGCGTATCCGACAGCCACAGGCACAATCGCTCTCATTCAGAATTCCAATCTGCGGATCGAGCTGATAACAAAATACTGGAGAAACGGGGCTCTGAAAGAACTCGGAGAGTTGCTCGGCGAACTGAACAAACAGTTTTACCCGGTCGAAAATAAACTGCAACCTTATGATACGGCAATATTTGTATCCGGTGATCTTGAGGACGGAATGTTGCGTGTTCTGATATCCGATCTCGACGGTGATTTCAAGTATGAGTATATCGGCAACAATAATCTGATCGATAAAAATTCCGAACGTCAGCAAGCTGTTTTCCTGTATGAACTACTCAAAGATAATCCTCTTGTAAAAGACAATATGGAGGCAATCTATGATCTCACAAAAAACCTTTTATCTACTTACGGCAAATCAGATATTCACATTCCGTCGCCACAGCAGTTGGAAGAGGAAAGTATAAACCGCGTAAAACAGGCTATACGCGAAGCGGCTGTGGAAAACAGGATCGAGTATATAAATTATGCCAGAACGAAACTGAACGAGATGGAATCGGCGATCAACCGGCAGGAATCCGCGCGAGGACCTGTTGATAAACCCGCGAAACAAAAGCGGAACACAAAACGCTAATATTTGTATCTTAGAAAACATGATGCGAAGCATCATTACAAAAAGTTTTTGTTTCTTTTTTCAAAAAGAAAAAAGCATTTTATTTTATCAACACGTTAATCTAAGAAAGGATATTTATTATGATACTCACCGACGATCAAATAAAAACTATTGAGAATCAGATAATGGAATCCGAATGCGTAAAAGAGATGGTTAATTCCACCGGCTGGAAAGTTTTCTCCGCTTATGTGACAAAATATTACGAGCAGAAAATACTCGATACGTTCCGGCGTATTCCCGGCAGTTCCCAGTACGATGTTTCGTTCAGGATACTGCAGGGCGAATATCAGATGCTCCAGCAGATACTTCGGTCGCCGTATGAGATACTGGAAATCGGCGAACAGGCCAAACGCAAGCTTGAGTCGGCGGACGATACCCAAAGGTAACAGATTATCACATATATTTGTATAAGACGGCATGCCGGCACAAAAATCGGCGTGCCGTTTTCATTTGTATTCCCGCCACTAAAATAATCGCGTTAATCTATAACCACAAAAAAAGGATAGAAATATGGGTGTTTTTCAATTGGAAAATGTTGTTATTCCTTTAGATATGCTGTTTAAAAACGGAAATACAATCCGGGATATGTAACCGGAAAAGAGAATCTCGGCAGATTGCTTTCTTCAGGTGTTGAAGGGTTAACCGATACCGCCATCGGGTTGAAAGAAATCTCAACCGGCATTGCCAAATCGCCGTTTAGTTTTACGGAGATAATGTTAAGTTCAGGCGCCGATCTTGACAAATCGATTCGCGCGGCATACCAGCCTGTGAAAGACTCGGTACTCACTCTCGGTTGGGCATTTGAGGATGAAGGGCGCGATCCGCTCCGGTCGATTCTGCGATTGGGCAGAACCATACCTGTTGTTGGCAACTTTGTACCGCCGCTCTATGATTCGCCTGAAAAACAATCATCTAACAGTAAAACATTTTATACACGAGGTATTTACGGTCCTCAGAATGAAATTCAGAACAAGCAAACAACAAAGGAAATTATTGATTATCTATCAAGAACACCGGAAAAAAGGTATGTCGATTCTCTTCCGTATATGTCAGGGACAGTCGCTGATGTCGCTTTTTCTATGCTTGGATTGAACAAATCACCGGCATACAGGGCATTCGATCAGATTAAAAAGCAAGGTATACGAAAAGGAGAAACTGTAAACCTTGCCGGACATAGCGGTGGTGTACAGAGAATCCTTGATTTATCCGGTTTGCTTGGCATAAGAGGGATTGGGGTAGATAAAATCGCTGGGGTTGCCGGTCCGGCTATGGGTTATTATCCGAATTCGTGGAAATCGTCATTTGCAGGATCACCATCAAATGATAAAGTTTCTGGTTTACAGAAATTGCTTGATCCATTATTATTTACTCCAAACAAAAACACTGATTTCTCAATTAAATTGCCTGTCACACATAAAAATCTGGATGACAAGAGTAGAGAAAAGCTATATTTTGAGTTTATTAAAAAAACATTAAGGTGATATATGCAAAAACTGAAATATTTATTTTATATAATTTTAGTTTTCTCCATTGCAGGATGTTGTTATATATTTGAAAACAAAGATTCCATTTTGAAAAAAATTGACAACACCATTGAAAAAATTTCTATTGGGATGGCTAAACAAGGAGTTATGAATCAGATAGGTAAACCGGATGTTGAAAATACTTTTCAAGCGGATGAAGAAATTTGGGAATTCGCATTGGAAGATACAAAAAACAATGAAGTAACATATCCTTCCAATCTTACGGAACTTTTTGCAGGCTATTATGAAGTATGGACATACGATTACCCAATCGCGGCTAAAGAAAGTGCGGGGCTTCATTTGTTTTTCAATAAAGAAGGCATACTTGTCGGTTTTTCGATAAAGAAGAAGCATAAACCGCCCCGCTGGGATGAGATCATCGCCCGCAAGAAAAACGCTTTGCCCGCCAGGCGGTAGCACGTATATAATGATCTTTAAAACAGGGGTGCGAAACATCCTTACAAAAAGTTTTTGTTTCTTTTTTCAAAAAGAAAAAGGTTTTTTTATTTTTAAAGAGTTTTGCATAACTAATACTTTTACTCTCATTGGCGTGAAAAAAGAATCGGGTTAATAAATTTACACAATGGTTTTTCTAAAATATATTATTGCCGGATATATTGAAAAACCATAATATAGTATTTATTCACAACAGTTTGCGCATCTGGATTCCCGCTTTCGCGGGAATGACAGTTTTTTTAGGATTCATCTGTTTATTGCAAATTTCATATTGTCTGGTGGTTATGCAGAGGTCTTGATTAGGAAGATTTCTTCAAGGAAAATATCCAAATAGGATATGGAAAATAAAATACAGATACAAGTTATGAGCAAAGTGGATGAAATAACTATTAAAGAATGTGAAAAAAGAATACCCACAATTGTTGAAGATAATAAAGAACTTCTTCAACCAAATATTGAAGAAAATGAAGCTAATAGTATAGCAATATCTCAAGATGAGGAATAATAATGCATAGAGAAAGAAGTTTATTTTCAATTATAAATGAGTATAGAAAACAAATACCTGTTAATTTATACGGTTTATTAAAAGAGTTAAATATAGAACTACTTTATTCACCCCTTAAAGACAATCTTTCTGGGATTATCCAAAAAATAGACGATAATTATAGAATAATAGTTAATGAGACACATTCAGAAACAAGGCAAAGATTTACAATTGCTCATGAATTAGGGCATTTTATATACCATCGTGATTTAATTGGAGACGGAATAGCTGATAATATTGCTTATCGTTGTGAGTTTCCCAATGAGTATAATAATCCTAATATTGGTAGTCGTGAAGAAACTGAGGCCAATAAATTTGCTGTAAATTTATTAATGCCCCATGAAATTGTAGAAAGCTATAGAAAGAAAATTACCGGTATAAGCGATAATGGATTAGTGGAAAAAATGGCGAACGAGTTTAATGTTTCTAAACAAGCTATTGCAATCAAATTAAGAGTTCAATATACTTAATCCTCAATTCACTCAAATGTTCTCCAATTAGGAGATATATTAATTTGTGGAATTTCATGATTAGCAGACAAAATCAAATTTTTACAAACAAAAAATTATAATAATCTAATTCCGAATCGTTTACCCGGTAAAAATCCTGAATTTCGCCAGGCCCCATTTCTGAAGAATAAATTTAATCAAAACCAGCAATGTCAATAATCCGTATTTTACGCTCTTTTTAAAATTTATCGAAGATGAGTCCGCGCAATATTTCGCAGGGATAGGGATATCGCCGATTGTAAACCCGAAATGTGCCGCCTGAATTAGAAACTCCGAATCGAATGCGAAATCGTTGCGGTTGTGTTTAAATGGAATGGTCTCAAGAACCTCTCTGGTATAAACGCGGAACCCGGAATGAAAATCGCCGAGATTTTGCCCGGTGATAACGTTTTCGATGATTGTAAGTATCCGGTTAGCGATATATTTATACAGCGGCATACCGCTCAGCAACGCTTCTTTTCGCGACCTGATCCGTGAACCGATAACCACATCGCATATGCCGGTAGACAAAAACCCCAACGCGAACGGTATAACTCTGCTGTCGTACTGGTAATCGGGGTGAATCATCACAACCGTTTGAGCTCCGTGATCGAGAGCGGTTTTGTAGCAGGTTTTTTGGTTCGCACCGTAACCGAGGTTTTTGTTATGCTCTATAACGGTGATACCTGCTTTTTTTGCTACTTCAACGGTCTTATCGGTGCTTTTGTCATCTACCAGTATGATTTCATCGACACTTCCCTGCGGGATATCATTTAGTGTTTTTACCAAAGTGAGTTCAGCATTATAAGCGGGCATAACCGCGATAACTTTATTGAATCCACCGGCGGATTTATCTTTATGAAATTTATTCTGATTGGGTGAATCCGCCATATTGCCTCCGGTTTTTGTCGCGGTTTAGATGTTCAGCAAATCGCGGGCGTTTTTATGGAATATGTGTTCCTCAAAATCGGAATTCAGGTTGAGGCTTCTTATAAACTCAACCGCCTCAGTTTGGCTTGCCCACGGCGAATCCGTACCGAACAACAGGTATTCTTTCGGGTGGTTCAACAGGTATTTTTTAATTATTTCCGGTTCAAGATATCCCTGCGCAAAAGACACCTCCATGTATATCGGTTTTCCGAGCATAAACTTTTGTACTTCGTTCCAGTCTTCCCATGCTCCGAGATGAGAACAAACCAGTTTTAGCGCCGGAAACTTATTAACAATATCGATTATTTTTACCGGATCGCATACGCGTATTCGCGGGAACGCGCAGTCGAAGCCGGTATGAGCGAGCAGTATTAAATTGTTGTTTGCGATAGCATCATAAATGGGGAGCATTTTATCCTCGTTGATTATGAAATCCTGGTAATAAGGATGAAGTTTGACTCCCTTAAACCCTTCTTCGGCAATTTGGCGGATATGGCCGACGGCTTGCGGATCGTCAGGATGTATTGACGGAAACGGTATTATCCTGTCGGAGAGGATTTCTTTTGACCATTTAAGTATTGAGCCGAACTGGTCGGGTTTTGTGGCGATCATGGCGATTACCGATGCAGATATGCCCGCGTTATCCATGGATTCAATCAATCCGGCGAGAGTACCGTCGAGTACGGCGGTGAACGTCCCTTCTTTCTGGAGTTCACTGATGGCGCGCCCGGCAATTTTGTCGGGAAAAGCGTGAGTATGAAAATCAATTATATTCATGGTTGAATTACATCATAGTTCAATATTTATTACAAGCGATAACTTAATTGATAACGGTCAATTTCCCCGAACCAGAGAGTTTTCGATTAAATCGCGTTTAAGTTTAATCAGCACAACAAAATTTATAATCAGTATCAATAATTATCCTTTGCAAATAGTTAAATATCCGGCGCTCAATAATTGGCGCAGACAAGCAATTCGAATTCGTTCTGGCTAACCTGCCTGCCTCGCTGAAACTCACCGGTAACACATCCGAATACATCTATATTCGAAAACCCGAGTGATTTTAGCATCCATGTCAACTCGGACGGCATGTAAAACCTTTCATTAGTGGAAATGGTTTTACGGATTCCATCGTCATCGACAAAATTTACCGTGGAATACATTCTGAGTGTTGAAAGATCGAATTTGCTTCCTTCGTTTTTTGCGCCGGGCGAATTGCTGTTTATGAACGAATCGACGCAATTATGAAGCGGAAACAACGCATTTAGCGAGGTAAAAATAAGTTTGCCGGGTTTTTTGAGCGCCCGCGCGGCGTTCTCAAGAATCCTGAAATTCATCTCATCGGTTTCCATAAGCGAAAAAGCGCCCTCGCAAATGATCATGACAAGATCAAAATCGTCATAAAACTCAAGTTCGCGGGCATCGGCTCGCATAAAATCCACATTCACTCCGGCGGACAAGGCGTTTTCGCGAGCTCGTTTGAGCTGGGCTTCGGACAAATCAACCCCGGTTACCTTGTATCCGCGTCTGGCAAGTTCTATCGCGTGCCTGCCCGTACCGCATCCGATATCGAGCACTTTAGCGGATTTTTTGAACTCAATTTCACGCTCAATAAAATCAACTTCCTGAACAGTACCATGCGTATATGTTTCTTTCTCATAATTTTTAGCAAAATTCTTAAATAATTCCTCATACCATTGCATTATTAATTATCCTTTGTTATTGTGTTATTTACAGTTTATTTGTTCTAAGTGATTTATAATATTGATAAAAGATCAGTCCCCAGACAGGCATGTACTCAATCCATATAATAGCATTATCAAACAATTGTTCCTGATCATGTTGCAAAAGATACAGCCTGATATAATACATAGGCAAAAATACCGTAAGTGATAATACCGGCCAGTTAAGCGCTAATACCAGAAGCGGCGCCAGCCATGTGGAATACCACGGAAACCCTGCCGGACTCAACAGAAATATAGACGCTGTAACAATCATAGAATTTGAAAATATTTTATCGGGATACTTTTTTACCCTGTAGAAAATTATAGCAAATACAATAGATATTATTACCGCCCGCCTTAAAAGTTTAGCGGTAATACCGGAGATACCGATATACTGAAACAGCGGATGAGTCACTTTCACGAAAAATTTAAAAAAAGCGTCGTTACATTCCCAACTGTGAGTATAAGCGACATAACCGGACCGCTGGTCGAACCCAGTCAGCAAAACAGGCGCGAAAATAATAAAAACAATGCCTGAATAGATAGTTATTATTTTAAATAACGTTTTTCTATCAGGCAGGATATTCGCGAAAACTATCGGGAATAACATAACAGGCCATATTTTAACACCTGTAGCCAGTGCCAGAAAAATTGCCGATTTGAAATGCTTCTTTTTGATAGAGAAAAATAAAGATCCCGTAAGAAACGGGAATATCAATACATCCATATGCCCCGAATTGAAAATTTCTTTGATAACCATCGGGTTCCACCAGTATACGCAAACCATGATAGCCGGAAATTTTGCCGCCCGCAGTATAAGAAACAGAAACCACAACGTGAAAAAGTCGCATAACATCTGCACGAGGTGCCATGCGGGCATACTAAATGGTTTTATCGCGTAAGCAAGGGCAAAAAATACCTGCGCGATTATCGGATAGTTGCTTTTCAGTTGCGGGCTGTTTATTCCATTTATCAGAGAACCTGCCCGGTTCCTCAATTCGATAATTTTGTCAGGGAGCTCATTATCGGTTAATATTTTTATCTGTGCGGGCGAGAACCTGTACGGGTTTTCCAGATGAAACGACTGGGCGCCATCCCATAGGTACCTGTTTGCGTCGGTCTCCATGATCGGATGCGAGAAAACCATCATCAGCCTCATCAGTATCCCTGTAACAACGATGAAATAGACGAACGGTTTTCCGCAGGTTCTGATTTTAACCGTGAAATATACTGCTGTTATAAAAACCAATCCGGCAGTCATTTGCAACGCCACAAATAATGGCGCGGGCCATTGCGCGGGGTTAATATCCCAGTCAAAAGAAAATGAAAGGTTAAATATTGCCGACTGAATCAACATCAATATAGTTGCGAAAACAACCGGAAAAAAATATTTTCCTTTAAAAAAAACTGAAATTTGATGTTTTGATAATTTTAACGTATTTGATTCCATCGATATTTAAATTCGCTCTCAAAAAAAATTATTCATAGATCGTAAAAACTTCTTTCACATTGGGATACGCCAAAAAATCAAGAATGTTCAGAAAGATATTGGGATTATTTATTCTTAACCGGTTTTCTCTCATCCGGCCTGGCCCATTTGCGGGTATTCAGATTCCAGTCGAAATCGATATAATTGATTGAGAAATCGTAGTCGAGCAAATACTGGCGTTGTTGTTTGTCAAGATAACTAGATATAAAATTCAGAACCGCTTGATCGTTTTTCGCGAAAGACTCGAATTTTTCTTCAGGCAGATATTCATCCACAAAATGTTCTCCCGCTGTTTTGAAAATAGCGGGTAGGTATACGACGGAATTTTTTTTATCTATTCTAAAATTGCCCGGTTCGGCTAAAAAACGCCTTGCCTGATCATTGAGCTGGTAATCAAGGTTATCCCCGTTATACGGTTCGTTGCGCAATGGCGGGCATCCCAGAGCGGCGCAAACCAGAGCCACCAAAACGCGCGGTTCACGATACTCTTTGATCAGTATGGATTTTTCTATTTTGTCCAGTGTTATTTTATCGCCCATAACTTTGAACTTTATGCCGTTCATAGAACCGTTGATCTGCCTGATGCTGTTTTCGGGATAAAACATTTTCTGAATAAAATCGGGTTTTATCGGATAATGATCACTCACGATTTTCAACGCGATTGCATTGTAAACATTGATCCAAAATGCGATTTTTTCTTCTTCCTGCCAGTTCTCGAATTTGCTTTTATCGAGGGTTTTTATCTGATCGATAAATTTATTCAGCGAATCCGCATTATCTTTCAACGCGCTGTAATTTACGAACCCATCGTTATCCACATATTTTTTCAGCACATCAGAATAACTGTCGTATTCAAAAGCCCATACAGCGGTAACCGCTAAAATAACTAAACACATTGATAACACGGATGAAACAATAATTTTCGCGAAATTCATTTTCGGTTAATCTCCAGTTAGTTTTATCTGAAATCAATATTTAAACTAAAAAAGGTTTCTGAATGTCAAATTTCATAATAAAGGTAACGGTAATTATGAAAGATTATATCCTATATTTAACAATAATTTTAGTATTTTTTCGAGGTAACGAAATTATGACGCAGATTAATGATAAAGATTCATCAAAAACAGGAAAAGTTGAGGTTTATGACGCGCAAACAGGTAAAACTGTTCCGGTAGATAAAATTATAAAATCCGATGACCTGTGGAAAAAAGAACTCACTGCCCAGCAGTACAGAATCATCCGTGAAAAAGGTACGGAAATACCGTTTACAGGAAAGTATTATTCAACCAGAGACAAAGGAATTTACAAATGTGCCGGTTGCGGGCTTGACCTTTATTCATCGGATGCCAAATTCGATTCGGGTTGCGGGTGGCCGAGTTTCACCGAACCTGTATCGGATAAAAACATACTTTTAAAATCGGACAACTCGTTTTCGATGCACAGGATAGAGGTTACCTGCCCGCGGTGCGGGGCACATCTCGGGCACGTGTTCGACGACGGGCCCGCACCCTTATACAAAAGGCACTGCATCAATTCCGCCTCACTGGATTTTATAAAAAAATAAAACTACTGTTTGCTCCAAATTCGAAGGTTCAGGTTTAAATCCTCAACAATACTGATTGCAAGTTGAAGGTCATCAAAATAACTTTTAATTTTTTTATAATCCATGAGTGTTGTAAATATAGATGGTTCAAGCAGATTTTTTGTATACGGTATAGCGATGTACATTTTTGAAGCAATAAACGAAATGAAGAGTTTCCTGCCTGTTTTTTGTTTAAACTCAAGGATGCGTCTCATCAGGCTTGTGGATAATATATAGCGCGATTCTACCTGATCATCGCCATATACGGCGAATTCTTTCTCGAATTCGGGGTCTTCGAGTTTAACCAGGTCAGGGCGCAACGCATTCCACGACTGAAACATCTTGCCGATCGACCCGAAAAGTTTCTCCGCGCAATCAGGCAATACAAATGTCCTTCCGGCAAAATCTTTATTAAAATCCGCCGTAAAAAACAGACCTTTGAAAATTTTATGGTGTTGAGTCCTGCCTTTGCTGTCTTTGGTTATATATTCGGCGTTGATTTCGGAAAAATCTAATGATGTTACACCTATTATACCCGATACCCTGTCATCGCCTGAGTACCTGTCGGGATCTTTGAGAAAAATCCCGCTCTGGCGGAACTCCAATGACGATATATACTGGTTTTCACGATACACAAGGTTAGGGTCTATAAACCGGATAATATTTTTTATGACTCTTTGTTTAAAATCGGTGACAAACCCTCGTTTCATCGCGCTGAAAACAAAACCGCAAACAACTATACCGCCGAAAATCGCCGTAACGGACAATTGCTGTATATCTTTCAGCGCAAACGCCACACCCAAACAAACCGGAATAATAGGGACACATACCCACAGAAGGCGGGACAAGGTTTTTTTGCGCAATGTTTCTATTTCATAAATATCCGGCAAAAGAGAATCTATATAGAACTGCCCGAATTCTTCCGATGTTTTCATTATTGCTTAAACAAATCCGATACGTTTACGTTGGCGCGTTCCGTTTCGGCTATTTCAAACAGTTCGCGTTGTTTGTAGTTCATCATGGAAGCAAGTATATTTGTGGGAAACATCTCTATTGCGTTATTCAAATCGGTAACGGCGCTGTTATATGCCCTTCGGGAAGCGGATATCTGTTCTTCGATCTCATTTAAAGCCGCCTGAAGCTGTAAAAAATTCTGACTCGCTTTCAATTCAGGATAATTTTCCACTGCTACCATTATACCCGATACCATTTTCGATATTTTTTTATCCAGATCGATCTTTTCATTAGGACTTAAATTACCCGATACCGCTTTTGCCCTCAAAGCCGTTATTTCAGTCAAGGTTGATTTTTCGTGCTGAAGATAATTTTTCACGCACGCTACCAGATTCGGAATAAGATCATATCGTTTTTTCAACAATACATCTATACTCGCAAACGCGTTGTTTACCTGATTCTTTTTACCTACAAGGCTGTTATATAAAATAACAACTATAAGCAGAGGCACCGCGCATAAAATAATCAAAAACAACATTACATTACTCCTTCTAATCTGATTACATATTATACTATAGTAAAACAAAAGACTTCTTTCTTTTTAAAAAAAGAAACAAAAACTTTTTCTATGGATGCTTCGCATCCTTTTTTATTTTTTTATTGCGCTGTTATAACAACCCTGTACAACCTGACTTTTACCCCGGATACAATTTCCTCCGCAGAACTATCCACATACGACTTCGAACCGTCAGTATTAGTTATTATATCCGCCTGATCCAACTGTAACTCAGCCCATTGAACCGAAGTGGAATCCTTGTAAAACACACGATAAACTATATCCCCCCTTGAAGACGCCGGCCATGTAAGCCTAATCCCGCTCGGTGTCTGTTGGGTTGCTACTTCCAAAACAATGAATTTAGACTGTCCATCTTTAGGATCAAATCCGGCAAAAACCTCCTGCCCGTCAGTCATACCGTCACTATCGGTATCAGGGTTGAATATACCGGTTTCAAGCGAGTATTCATTCGGATCGGTTAAACCGTCATTATCGGCATCGGAATTGGCATTGCTCTGTTTCGGATCAAGCGAGTTGTTCACCTCAAACCCATCGGGTATGCCATCACCATCGGTATCGGCGTTTTTGATGTTGGTCCCTAAAGAATATTCGGCCGGATCGGTTAAACCATCCTGATCGGAATCGACAGCAAGATTGCTCTGTTTCGGATCAAGTGAATTACTAACCTCAAATCCGTCGGGTATTCCATCATTATCAGTATCGGATTTAAAAATATCAGTGGTCAGCGAGTATTCATTTGAATCTGTCAACCCATCGTTATCAGCATCGGAATTTGCGTTGCTCTGTTTCGGGTTAAGCGAATTGTTCACCTCGAACCCGTCAGGGATTCCATCACCATCGGTATCGGCGTTTTTGATGTTGGTTCCCATAGAATACTCCGCCGGATCCATCAACCCGTCATTATCAGTGTCGATATTGACGTTGCTCTGTTTCGGGTCGAGCGAATTGTTCACCTCGAACCCATCGTGCATACCATCGCCGTCGGTATCGGGGTTTGTCGGGTTGATGTTAAGAGTGTATTCGATATAGTCATACAAAGTATCCTGATCCGTATCGATATTGGTGTTGCTCTGTTTCGGGTTTAGCCCGTATTGAACCTCGAACCCGTCGGGTATACCGTCTCCATCAGTATCGGCGTTACGGGGCAGAGTTTGATTCTGGTACTCGGCGAGATTGCTTAACCCGTCGCCATCAGCATCGAGAGCGCCGTCCAATGGATTGAACTGGTCGAAAGAATTGGCTTGTTCCCATGTATTTGGCATACCGTCGCAATCCCAGTCGGTACTGTTTTCAACCTTGAATTTAGCCGCGGTAACCGAACCGCAATAATACGGCGGACCGGAATTTCTATAAATACGGACTATATACTCTTTGCCCGTTTCAAGAAGTCCTTCAGGCACATTACAGTAAGTCATTCCCGCAAATCCTGATTCTATTTCCGCTACTTTCACGTTATCGGATACCCTGTGGATCTCAAGACCTGTGATTTCACCCGTCCATTTTATAATAAAAGATGTCGGTGTTTTGCAGTTGTGTACAGGGTAAATCATGTCTACCCATGCGGGATACTCTTTCGGATACTTTTTGAATTCTTTGACGAGAATATCTCCGTCATTAAAAAACATTTTTAGATAATATTCCCCGTTTTTCCATTCGTTTTGCGCCTGGGAAAGTGTAGAATAACTTGTGGTTAAAATGGATTTTCGCCTTGTGGTTTCAGTCGGAATACCAACCCAATTCCCGGCGGATGTGAAAATGCTTGTTCCTTTTATGGTTTTTCCGGTTACCGTATAAGCGATCAGCCTTATATATCCTTCGGCGGATTCCTGGTACCCATAACGCAATCTGTTAACCTCTAAAATTGTGTCGATATGAGTCTGTATATAGTTGTGGCTGAAAGAAGATACACTGCCCGCGCTAACTCCTATCGCCGCGCAGGTCGGCAGTAAAGTTTTATTTGTCGTGCTAAGCCCGGTAGATGAACCCCAGTAAATAACTGAATTTATATTACTACTGGATCCATTAAATGTATTGGAGAAAACAATATCAAGGTAACCGTCCTTATTCAAATCGCCGACAGCATTACCGTAAGCCCCGCTCGTAGGAAGAGCGGATTTCAGTATATAGGAAGAACTCGAAGTGCCCCAGTACACTATTGAGTTAATATTATATGAAGAACCATCCGCATAATTTGAGAAAATTATATCAAGATAACCATCATAATTTAGGTCTACAACGGTATTTGCTGTGGCTCCGTTATTATATACCAGAGATTTTATGTTATTGCTATATCCCGAATAGTTTCCCCAATAAATAAATGAGTTTGAGGCATAAGAAGATGATGTAGCCATATTTGAGAAAGTAATATCCATATAACCATCATAGTTTAGATCAGCAACCGATGAAGAAAATGCCCTGTTTGTCTCAAGATCTGTGGCGTCTGATGGGTTAAACCCTGTTTCCGATCCCCAGAAAACTGTTGAATAGGTATAATATGTAGATAATTCTCTATAATTACAGAAAACAATATCCAGCCATCCGTCACCATTCAAATCTCCTGTAGATACGGTATGCGCGTAATGGGTTGGCAATTCGGTTATATTTGAGGAAGAATAACCTGCTGAAGATCCCCAGTAAATATAGGAATTGATATAACCATTTGTACCATCAGCGTAATTGGCAAAAACAATGTCATAGTGGCCGTCTTTGTTTAAATCAGCTATAGATGCTCCCATAACTCGTTTGCCCGGAAGCATTGCCCTGTTTGAAGTAGAGAACCCGCCGGCTGAACCCCAGTAAATAAATGAGTTTGTGGTATTGTTTGTACCGTCATAATAGTTGGCGAAAAGTATATCCAAATAACTGTCGCGGTTGATATCGAATACGATATTCGAGTAACAACCCTGTGTAGGTAATTCGGATTTAGTAGCAGAACTGAATCCGGAAGCGGTACCCCAGTAAATAAATGAGTTTGTAAGATAACTGTTGTCTTTTGAGTAGTTGCTGAACACAATGTCCGGGTATCCGTCCTGATTCAAATCAAATCCATACGGATTAAACACATTTGTCGGATAACTCTGCGAATCGACCGGATTATTCCCTTTTACCAGCTCGATTTTGTCGTAGACACCGTCATGGTCGGTATCGTACATCAAAGGCGAGGTACCCTGAGTTATTTCGTCGTTATCTTTGATGCCGTCGGCGTCGGAATCGTTTTTTACGGGGGATAAACCGCGAGTTATCTCATATATGTTGGTTAAAGTATCGTTATCGTAATCGAGATTAGCATCGGATACTGTCGGATTGGTTTTGAAATCGGCCTCGATACCGTCTTGCAAGCCATCGTTATCCGAATCCGGATCAAACGGGTCAGACGAATATTTGTTTACTTCAAGCCCGTCGATGAGCCCGTCGTTATCGCAATCGGGGTTAAGAAGTTCTGTTCCCCGAACATATTCATCGTAATCAGTCAACAAATCGCCATCCGTATCGGAATATTTATTATTTACATGAGGGTTCATATTGTTGGCGATTTCCCAGGCATCGGGCATCTGGTCGTTATCGGTATCGGCAGTAAACGGGCTGGTACTTTGCATATATTCCTGCATATTCGTAAGCCCGTCGTTATCCGGATCAAGATTGGCTATACCCTCGTTTACTAACGGATTAAAGCCGTACACGATTTCCCAGCAATCGGGAAACCCGTCGTTATCGGTATCGGGATTGAGCGGATCGGTATCCTGTCCGGGCGTATATACAGCCGGATTACCGTCATAATTGAGCTCATCGTAATCCGATAACCCGTCGTTATCCGAATCGGTATCGGCAGGGTTAGTTCCGATCTGGTTTTCGAAATCATCCAGTAATCCGTCGTAATCGGTATCGAAATCGTCATCATACTGGTTTATATTATATGAAGAGGATACAATATCGTCTCTACGGGTAATTTTCAATCCTGTATTAGCATCGTAAATCTCAATATTTTTCAGTTTCAGTGTGCCGCTTACGCTTTTTTCCCTTAATTTTTCTGTTGAAACCTCAAGATCTACTTTATTTGAAGTTATATCAAGGGTTATTATCCCTGTTGACAAACCTGAAATCAGGTTATCTTCGGAATCACAAAGGTTGGCGGACAAAACATATTTACTTTTTGCCAGTACCAGAGCAGGAATCTCGAATTTGATTTTATCGAATTTTGAATCGTTATCGAGATCCACACCTGAATCCGACGGGTTATCCCTGAAAGTGATTCTTTTTGCCATACTGGAAAAAGAAATTACGCCCAATCTCTGAAACGTTTTGCCTGCCAAAGAAGTACCGCTTGATGTAATATGTATAAAATAATATCCCTGTTGAGATGGTAATATCTGTGCGGCATAAATACCATCGGAATTTGTACCGTCATTATGTGTGCCATCGTTGTATAAGGTGACCGTATCAGGAGTACTTACACCCGGCCTATAAACCGAAGCGGTTACCGTCGCGTTATTTATTGGAGATGTTCCATCCATAACTGAAGTGAAAATCGTGACTGTATTGCTGGTATTGTAATATGTTGATGGTGTGTAAGTTTTCATTTTAATATCGTTGCGTTCAAAAACCGATAAGACATATTCTGCCGATGTCGTTGTTGGAGCTGAACTTGTAATATACGCTTTCCAGACTCCTTCCTCTGGGTTAGATACCGTATACACACGCAGACCGCCTTCGTTGTCGTAATCGACATTCTGATTGGCAAGCGCGTATGCCGGGTTAATTACTATTCCTGAAGGTGTTTTCAGAGTATATGTACATGACGGATCTGATGTATGCATCATAAAATTCGCTTCAGTAGCCGAACTAATTGTAAAAGTACCGAACTCATAGTTCCCTGATGAACTATTGAGAGTATACGACCTGTTAAATACCTTGTTTTGCGGAATATTGTATGTTCCGTTATCGGGATCGACCGGTGTTTCCGCATCGTTTTCATTTTCATAATAAGATGTATCCACCCCCATCCATTGAACGATTTTTTCAAGCACGAGAGTGTTTTTATGCGATGCATCATGATTGAAATTTATCTGGTATTCGCCGTCAAATACAACAGAATTCACAGGGTTGTTGCCCTGGTAATCGCGAATTATCCCGCGCATAGATAAAGCAGGCGTAAAACCATCGCTTGGAGCCGATTGTGAACCCGAAGAAAGAACAAACATCGGATCCGGCATAATCTCGTTTGCCCCAGCGATTAAATCAAATGGATCATTATTGCGCGAAAACGAGTCACTCCAAATTGAGTACAGTTTTGTTGATTTTGTCCGGTTAAGAGCATTGAAATAAAACATTTTCTCAGGAAACATATCGTAATATGAATTATAATATAAAAGAATGCTTCCGAGTTTAGCGAATGGTGTGCCCGTATGCGGAGTGTTTATTGTAAATATCGCGTCCACAAACCCATCATAATTATATTTTTCAACCAGCCTTCTGGCGATAAGCCCTCCAATTTCGTGTCCGATAAGATAAATTTTGGCGGGAGGCTGGTTTGAAGATGACATCTTCTCTTGAATATACAAGTAAAGATCGTTTACATTTTTCTCTATGGAATATTTCCCGTCCATATAAATTTGGGAAGCGCTCGTGTCAAAGTTAGGGTCCCAGCATGTTATACCGTGATTGTTAAGCCACAACGGAGTATCAACCAACCCTCTCGTTTCTTCCGCTGTGCTTGACCACCAGTAAACGGGCGAAATACCGCTGGAATAATAGTAACCTCGAACAAGGACGACTACCACCTCAGCCGTAAACGTTACTTTGTTTGTAAGAAGTATTCCGTGACTGTCTTCAAGATAATAGGTATATGTTTTACCGAGAATCATTGTGTTATCGGTAAACGTATTTGCCCCGTCGATCTGAAAAACCTTTGTTTCACCGGTAGTTTTGCGCACGAGTTTTGCTTTTCCGCAATAATTCGACCATCTGAATTGAGATGTTTTTCCATCCCACAGGTATATCGCTTCCAGATCGGTATAATATTGCATGGGCATAAGCATAAACCCTTTCTGAACACCGTTATATGTGCCCAATCCCACAATCTGTCCGGATTCGTTGATACTGTGAGCCTCAAGAAGTACCCAGCCGGAATTGGCGGGTAGAAGATCGTTCAGGTCGCGCATACCTTCGTCCTGACTCCATATAAATGCCCTGACGGTACTTGAACTACTGCCGCTGGTATTTGAGGCACCCACAATTACACCTTTATTGTTTATCGCGTACCCGATGCTGATATTGCCGCCAAGAGTGCCTATATCGCGCATTCCGCTGGTTTGATCCCAGATATACGCGTGGTTGTACTGCGATGAAGGCGATCGCGATGAACCGGTAACCTGATTCAAATCGTTTATTGCCATGGCATCCATGCGTGTCCACCCATCAGGTGTAATATCGGTTATGCCGTGATCCCTGTGCCATATAAACGCGCGCCTGAGTGTATCGCAATCCGGTTCGGAATAACCGACGACATAATTGTTGTTGTTGACCGACATAGCGTAACTTTTTGTATGTCCGGGTAAAACGCCGATATCTACCATTGCCTGCAGGTAATCAAATACAGCAAACGCATGATTTTTATTAGCCGATGTTTTGGATTCACCTACTATATAACCGGCATCGTTTATATCCCTTGCGATGCTTGTTGATCCGCCCAGAGTACCCAGATCCATAAGACCGGTCGATTCCGCCCACAGAAAAGCATGGTATCCTTCAGCGGTTGTGGAATACCCGACAACTCTGCGTTTGTTGTTGATAGATAAAGCTCCGGAATCACCGGTAAAAATACCGAGATCTTGGATTCCGGATTCTTTATACCAGATAAAACCATGATATATTGTATCTGAGGCAAGTGAACTGCCGACTGCCTGCCCGGCATCGTTAATTGCCCAGGCATTGCTTGTCATGCCTAATGTCTTTAAATCGTAAATTTTGTATTTATCCAGTGTATATGCCGTATCGGATACACAAAAAAAGATTGCAAAAAAGATAAAAAAATAACCGTATAATGTATTCTTACTCAAAACACACCTCTTTTTTTATCCGTTATCATTAAAAAAAATATCACATTATTAATAACACCATAAGTTATGTAAATATATCGGTTTTTTTTATTATATTATTAGACATAAACAATTCCCACAGGTACCTGTGGACAGATATAACGAAATATCCGCAAAAAGATTGGGAGTGCCGGAAAAGTAATATATTAATATATAACCTTAAATGGATTTGATTTAAACAAACCGACACAGTGATCTAAAACCATCGCAACGGATATTGCAACGCTTCTTTCGCGATCCCGCAAGGACAGAAAAAAAAGAAAAAATTTTTCTCAGCGATCCAAAATTATTTAATAAACCGATCTATTGCTTGAGCGCAAACCTTATATTTTCCGTTGAAGCATCTATCTGATTTTTAGCGAGAATACATATCTCAGCGTGATTTTCTCGATAACATGGACACAACCGCACAAAACAATAGTATAAAGCTGATCGGCTCAGGTATTGAAGGAAACGAACCTGAAGAAGAAAACGTCAGAAACGTAGGCCCGGAAATACCAGTAGCGAATTCATCCACGAGTGTTTTTGTACTTATATCATATCGCAATATTTTATTTGTATTATAGCATGATACATAAAGGTAACCGTCAGGCCCGAAATCAAGGCTGTAAGGGTGGTTATTAGTCATGGTGGCAAATACGTCTTCATATGCTCCGGTAGAAGCATCAAAACGCAAAACATTATATGCGGAACTGTTTGTGACATACAGATAACCGTCAGGCCCAAAAGCGATATCGACAGGATCGGTTAACCCGTTGCCTGAAGCGAATGTATCCATAAATGCCCCGGTTGAGCCGTTATAACGCAGAACACTACGCGATGAAGAACGGCTTGCAACATAAAAGTTTCCGTCAGGCCCGAAAGTTATTCCGTACGGCAATGCGAGCCCGTTGCCGGAAGCGAACGTTCCCAGAAACGCGCCGGTAGTGCCATTATATTTATTAACCACACTGTTATTTACAAGCGCGACATAAATGTTTCCATCAGTATGATATATAAGATCATACGGAGAATCCACGCCGGTAACTATTTTATTGATAAATGTGCCTGAGGATGAATAATGAAAAATTGCGTTGGAATCTCTTCCCGCGACATATATGGTTCCATCCGGCCCGATTTCAATACCGCGTGGATATGAAAGCCCGTTTCCGGATATGAAAGCCTCTCTGGTTTTTGTGGATATATCGTATCGGTAAACAACGCTATTTTCACTACTTACATATAGATATGAAGAAGCCGAAAGGTTGCCCGCCAACATACAATCAAAAAACAGAAAACAGAATATAAGATATGCATTTATTTTCATAAAAATGCCCCATTTATATGTGTAAAATTTGAAAAGGATCGCTATTCAATCTTATAAATATTATATAACATATATGAAACACAATATCAAGATACTGACAAATAAATATTTTTTATAAATAATTTGCATTATGACTATATATATATTACAATTATTATATAATATAAAATAAGGGGGTTTGGTTATGAAACTGATCAGCGCGGTAATATTATTACTGATTGGGTTTGGAGCGTCATCGATATTTGGTGCGGGTTACACGGTGGTTGATCTAAATACTCTGGGTGGAGATTATAGTTGCGCGTATTCGGTAAACAATTTCGGTCAGGTAGTGGGAGATTCAACAACAGCCGAGGGTGATTCGTATGGGTTTGTGTATTCCGGCGGGAGTATGACGAGTTTAGATCCTTTGTATTGCGGAATGGGAATAAATGATTCTGGAGAGATTTGCGGCGATTCCGAAGTCGGATTCTACACGCACGCATTCAGGTATAGCGGCACAACGGCAACAGACCTTTTCCCATCAGCCAATTACAGGAGTTATACGTATGCCATAAATAATTCGGGCGTAATTGTCGGCGGGTCTACATTCAGCGGTGCCGACACATATTTCAACGCTTATAAAACAGTAGGCAACACTCCTGTTTCCATCGGTACTCTTGGAGGCAGAGCAAGCTTTGCGTTGGGAATAAATAACGCCGGTGATATTGTGGGGCATTCGCAATATACCACGTTATCGGGTTATTCTCATGCTTTCGTTTATATTGACGGCCAGATGATCGATATGGGTACTTTAGGCGGAGTCGGGGGTGAGGCTTGCGGAATTAATGAAAACAGGCATATTGTCGGATCGTCATCCGATGCCGATAGCGGTAGAAGTCATGCCTTCTTATATATTGATGGGTTTTCAAACGGACAGATGAACGGATCGCTGATCGATTTGGGCGCATCAGGCGCGGAAGTAAGTATCGGGTGCGCGATTAACAATTCCGATCAGGTTGTGGGGGCTTTTGTGACTCAATCTGAAAACGTAGATGTTGAGCATGCTTTTTTATATGAAAACGGGATACGGTATGATCTCAATGACCTGATTGATCCGTCATCGGGGTGGATACTCAATCGCGCTACGGATATTAATGATGACGGGTTGATTGTCGGTTTCGGGTTGAATCCGCAGGGTGAATCGCATGCGTTTATGTTGACTAAAAATTCGCAGGACCCGCCATCGACAGTGCCTGAACCGGAGACAATTATGCTGTTGTTTTGTGCGATAATCGCAATCGGCAAATATAAAGTTTTTTAATTATCCTAACATTTGTTATAATAAAAAAAGGATGCGAAGCATCCATAGAAAAAGTTTTTGTTTCTTTTTTCAAAAAGAAAGAAGTCTTTTATTTTATTATAAAATTCAGGTTAAGTTGTTCTAAAATTATTTTTATATATGATAATGAAGAAAACTGTTAAAAGTTTTTTCAATATGAATGTTTTTTACTGAATTCAGTCAATTATTTTTCAATATACCGGGTTTATTTAATCCAACCAGTAATAATGTGCGTCCATAAAAAGTACCCGCCTGTAATAATAAATATTATTCCGGTAATTTTTCTTGTGTACGCTTCTATTTTTTTTACTTTATTAAACCAGTTAGAGATTGTGGTCATTCCCAGAGCAATACAAAGAGCAAAAACAGTAACGGGCAATCCTGTTCCAATTCCATACAAAAGCGGTAACACTAATCCGAATTTATTATTTACTGCCAGGGGAATTAAACTGCCGAAGAATAACGCCGCGGAAACCGGGCAAAAAGAAAGTGCGAAAATTATCCCCAGTAAACCGGACCCGACTAAACCTGATTCCGCAATTGAGTGCTGTTTATGATGTGAAAGAGTAAATCCAGTTAGATTTATTTTTATAATATCAATCAATACAAGCCCCACAATAATTAGTAAAGGCCCGAGTATTTTGCTCATATATTTTTGAAGAGATATTGCTATTACCGGGATATTTACTAATGAAGATACAATTAGAGTACCTATAACCGCGTAAGTTAACATTCTGCCAATAGTGTATGCCATGCCGGAAAATAAAACCATTCTAGGATGAACTATCTTTTTCGACAAAAACGTTATTGCCGCGATATTTGTCGCCAAAGGGCATGGGCTTATTGATGTAAGGATTCCAAGCCAGATTGCGGATAAAATAGCAAACATAATTTATCTCTCTTTTATTTTGTTTCTCTTAAAAAAGATTCCGTTTCGGTTTTGACATATTCCATGAATTGGTCTTTATTGCTTAAATACTGCCATACTTTATCGAGATTTTTGTTTTTTACCTCTTTACCGTTTTTTACCATAGACAACACAACAGATTTAGTATACAGCTGGTAATCCTTGACATAATGTTCATTGCCTTTTTCCTCAACATTTATCACAGAATATTTCAGTGAACCGTTTTTAATTTCGTTGGTAAAACTTTTGTTTATTGTTTCTCCGGTGTATTGTTCTATCTTGTGGCATGAAACACAACGGAAATTGGTATGAAAATAATAAACGGCTACATAGTTATCCTGATCGGCAAACACGCCGTATACTGTTAGAAATATTAAAAATGAACATAAAAAAACAACTTTTTTTAACATATTAAGCACCAATTTCCTTAATGAGTTGTTCAAAGTTAACATCATTTATGTTTACTTCGCCTTTTTGAAAACCATAATCTTTGAGATTGATATACTCGGCATTCAATCCCAAATGTTCAATGATTTTTCTTGCGCACAAAGCAGGGCATCCGTCTATAGCGATAATTCTATCGGCGGATTTAACGAATTCAACCATAGACGGTATATGTCCACCAAGTCCTGATAAACAATACATTTTTGCTTTTCCGCTTCGAGCTATTTTCCTCGCCAGTTTATCCGCAAGTTCACCTACGTCAGATCCGCCGGAACACCCCAAAACGATAGTTCCATTTTTGCTATAATTCGCGTCCATAATAAAACCTCCCTTATTTTAAAAGTTCTTGTATTTGTTCAGTTGATAATACTTTACCCACAGATTTTATTGTCCCGTCGATAACAAGAGCGGGTGTCATCATAACCCCGTATTCAGTTATTTTCGCGATATCCTCAACTTTGTTAACATCCGCATTTACGCCTGCTTTTGTCACTGCCGCGATGGCGTTCTCATATAATTTTTTGCATTTCGGACAACCTGTGCCTAAAATCTCTATTTTCATAAATTTCTCCATTTTATTTTACTTTTTCACCGCATGTATTTTTACACTTACAACTGTTTGTTCAAGATCCCGCAAATCTTCAGCCTTGATATCAGGGTTTTTTGTTACTGCTTGTGCGGTAACATCATTCGCCATAGCCTCTATGGGATAATTGGTCTCACCTACAATTTGCACATCCTGAAAACCTGCCATTGTTATATATTGAATGTATTGAGACTTTATAACCGCGCCTGCCAGGCAACCAACATACGCCTCAATAGATTCCCTGATAATTTCAGGCAATTCTTTTACCAGTACTAAATCAGATACCATCAGTCTCCCACCTGATTTTAGTACTCTGAACGCTTCTTGGAAAACAATCTCTTTATCAGGTGACAGATTGATTACGCAGTTTGATATAATCACATCAACGGAATTGTTTTCAACGGGCAGTTTTTCTATTTCTCCCAATCGAAATTCCACATTGGTATATCCGCCTTTTATAGCATTATTCTTAGCTTTTTCAATCATTGCCGGAGTCATATCGACACCGATGACTTTTCCTGTATTTCCGACTTTTCGAGACGCTAAAAAAGCGTCAAACCCGGCACCGCTTCCTAAATCAAGGACAATATCGCCCTCTTTTAATGAAGCGATCGCTACCGGATTCCCGCATCCAAGACCAAGATTTGCCCCTTCGGGAACATTCTTTATCTCCTCATCACTGTAACCGATACTCTTACTAATGATCATGGATAAATCTGAACCTGAACAGCACGATGTCGAAGAACAGCACGATCCGCCTTGTTTTGCAATTTTCGCGTACCCTTCTTTTACAGCGTCTTTTATCGAATCTTTTTTCATATTTTTTCCTCATCACTTCTTTTAATATTTAGGTACTGGACAAAAACCCGAATATCATACCTGTTATTGTTGCCATAACAATTACCAGGCTTACATAAACCACAGTTTTCTTTGTGCCGATAACACCCCTGATTACAAGCATGCTGGGCAAACTTAACGCCGGGCCTGCCAGAAGAAGCGCAAGTGCAGGCCCCTTCCCCATACCTGATCCGATAAGCCCTTGCATAATAGGAATCTCCGTTAAAGTGGCAAAATACATGAAAGCTCCCAGAAAAGACGCGGCAAAATTGGCCCATACCGAGTTGCCTCCAACAGCCTTTTTTATTATCCATGATGGTATCAACCCTTCATTGCCGGGACGGCCTAAAAGTAAACCGGACACTAAAACACCAACCAGAAGAAGAGGCATAATCTTTTTTGCAAATTCCCATGACGAACCGCACCAATCTTTTATTTCACCTTTTTTAAACCATTTTATTAAAATTAAACCGTGCATAATAAGAAATCCGACGGAAATATACCATTTCACACTAAAAATGAAACTCCAGATACCATTTTCATTGACCTGCGGTTTTGCCCAGTTAGCAAATACAAGAAAACCGATCATTGAAATAAAATATAAAATGTTCTGGGATAACGATCTTTCGTTGATATCCTCACCCGCGAATAATTCGCCTTCAGGTTGGCGTTGCCGTTCTTCTTTCAGAAATATCAAATGCATTGCCAAACCGACAATTACACTGAATATAACCGCACCTAATGCTCTTGCCAGTCCGAGTTCCCATCCTAATACTCGGGCAGTCATGATTATCGCCAGAACATTTATCGCCGGGCCGGAATATAGGAAAGTGGTTGCAGGCCCCAACCCCGCGCCCCGCTTGTAAATCCCGGAAAAAAGAGGCAGAACCGTACACGAACACACCGCCAGAATTGTACCTGAGCAGGATGCCACTCCATAAGCAAGAAATTTGTTTGCTTTAGCACCAAAATATTTTATCACAGACCCCTGGCTCACAAAAACCGATATTGCCCCCGCTATAAAAAAAGCGGGTACCAGACACAAAAGAACGTGTTCCCGCGCGTACCATTTGAGCAAAGCTACCGATTCATACACAGGATTTCCAGAAGGAATAATTCCTACCGGCATAAAATAACATCCGAAAAAAACAACCGCCATAACAACCAATTTAGCTATTTCACCCATATTTAATCCCCTTATACGATAATTTCTTTAATCCACTGTTGTATTTGGGTTTTTATCATATCCCGTACTTCACGCGTTTGCTGAAGTTTTTCCTCATAAGATCCGGAAAAAACCGAAGGATCCGGAAACGGCCAGTGAAGTTTCACCGATTTTCCCGGAAAAACCGGGCATTTATCCTGAGCCGATTTATCGCAAACCGCAATAACATAATCATATGATTTACCCGCCTTAAAAAATTTAAACACGCTCTTTGTTTCGTTTTTGGAGATGTCTATGTTGTCTTCCTTCATTACCTCAACAACAATAGGGTTTAGTTTACCCGGTTCCAATCCGGCGCTTTCCACAGATACATGTCCTTTGCCGAACTTTTCCAGGTACGACTGAGCCATCTGGCTTCTCGCTGAATTATGAATGCAAACAAATAATACCTTTATCTTATCCATGTTATTCCCTTTATTTAGCTGATTTGCTATTTAGTTTGAGTAAAAAAATTATTTGCAGATCTTTGTTCTATCTATATCTTTTGCAATGATCAGATCCTTCCTGACAGTCTCATCATCATTTAACCATTCTTTAATATTGCTCAAAAGAATTCTTCCATATGTAGTATCCGCTTCTTTCAGATGATAATTTGTCCAAAACCCTTCCTGTTCGGAGCAAATCAATCCGGCGGATTTAAGTTTGTTGAGATGCCTCGATACGCTCGGTTGAGCTATTCCAAGCACATGAGCCAGCTCACAAACACACATTTTTTTATTCTGCAGCAACTTCAAAATCCTTAACCTGTTTTTGTCTGCCAATGTTTTCAGGCATTTTTCCAGCTTTTTCATTTATTAATCCTCTTATATAGCGTAATTGCTATTTAGATTATAATATCTGACGGTGAAGTCAAGAAAAAATTTATAAAAAAATAAGTTTTTTTAAATAAATTAATGAAATTTTTTAGAATCCTTTGCAGAGTAAGATATTATATGCTATATTGATAACAGTATTGGATGTGATGAAAATCAAAGACATTATGTAGATATAATAAATTAATACAATTTCCATTTTGATTTTTTGGGCGACGCGTTTTTATTACATGATTGAATGTGCAATTTAGGAGAGACTATTGATGAGCAGAAGGTATCTTATTTTAACGTGTTTGGCGGGAATGATTGTTTTATCCGGAGAAATCGCATCGGCAGTAACCATAGACTGGGTAGACATCTCCAACCCCGGCAATCCTGATGATACAACCGGTTACGGTAAAGTTGATTATAATTATAAAATATCGAAATACGAGATAACGACTGCTCAGTATGTCGAGTTCCTCAACGCTGTAGCCGCTACTGACACAAACGGTTTATACAATGTGGGTATGTATAATTCCGATTATTATAAAGGGATTAAACGATCCGGAAATTCCGGTTCGTATACATATAGTGTAAATACTGATTTTCAATCCGATTGGGCAAACAAACCTGTTGCGCTGATCGGATGGTATGATGCGTTAAGGTTTGCCAACTGGATGCATAACGGTCAACCTACAGGTGATCAGGGCAATTCGACAACCGAACGCGGAGTATATTATTTAACCGGTACAAACAGCGTTAACGGCACTTACTATAACGGCGCTTTGCGTAATCCTGACGCAGTATTCTGGTTGCCAAGTGAGGATGAATGGTACAAAGCCGCTTTCTATGACCCGAATAAAACCGGAACAGACAAATACTGGAATTACGCTACCGGTTCGGATTCAATCCCGCACAAAAGCGCTCCAACAACAGATAGCGACTGCGTAAACTACATTGATTATAATGGTTATGCAGTAGGTGCCCCATATTACTCGACAGATATTGGCTCATATCCAAACTCAGATAGCCCGTACGGCACTTATGACCAAAACGGAAACGCTTGGGAATGGACTGAAACCATGAGCGGAAGTAATCGCGGGTTACGCGGAGGCTCATGGGGCAACAATTACACATATATGGCATCAAGTTACAGCCTTCTTTACGCCCCAGACGGTAATCAGGGAACCGGAATTCGTCTTGCCGGCGGAATATATTCGGAACCGACAGTTATACCGGAACCGGCGACATTGATTCTGGTTATGATCGGTTTGTCAGCGGGAGTGTTAAGGAAAACCCGAAAAATTTGAACCTGTACCAGGAATTGTACTAAAAAAACATGATGCAAAGCATCATTAGAAAAAGTTTTTGTTTCTTTTTTCAAAAAGAAAAAGTCTTTTGTTTTTTTATTATAACCTCAATAATAATATTACTATACGTTTTATCATGTATCGAACACTTAAAAATCAAGCATCGGTTTTTAAACCGCAATCATAATTTTTTTAATCTATATTTAATATTATTATAATTTATATTTTCCCTTTTTTTAAATTGACTTTAATATTAGTTGCGCGCATAATCTACCACTCAAAAAAAACAACATGGAGGGCAACATGAAAAAACTTTTCTTTACCTTAATAATATTGATACTTCTGGTCGTATCGCTTTATTTCGCGCTAAATTTATATTTCCTTAAACCGGCTGTAGAAAAAGCGGTAGCGCACACAACAGGCCTTACGCTTAACCTTGATTCAATTGAGTTAAACCTCTTTAATAATTATCTTGACGTAAACGGGATAACGCTTGGCAACCCTTCTGGTTTTAAAGGGGAAACCATGATAAAATCGCCCGAGGTATACATTGATTACGATTTGAACTCACTGTTCAAAGGCGATATACATCTGGGATTCGCAAGGATAAACATATCGGAGTTTTATGTGGAAAAAGACCAGAATGGCGATTTGAATATAAATGTTTTAACGAAGAAATCCGAGAGCAAAGAGAAAAAAATATACAAACCGAGAGAAATCCTTGTGGATTCCCTGAAACTCAAAATAGATAAAGTTATTTATGCAGATTATTCTGTCGGATCGATACCAATGGTTAAAGAATATGACATCAAACTTGACAACACTTACAAAGATATACGCGGAATAAAACCACTGATTAACCTGATCGCTTATAAAGTCATGGTTGACAGTGGAATATCAGCTTTAGCCGGTGTAGACCCGTCCACATATAAATCCGAGTTATCCGAATCATTGCAGAAACAAGCGGAAAAAGTTGAGGAAAACATTCAAAAACAAATTTTGATGAAACCGGATAATGACACGCTTGATAACGACAGCGCCGATAATGATTCCATGCCCAATCAGATTAAAGAAAATATCGGGAACCAGGTTCCGATCACTCCGGAAAAACAAAATTAATCCGGGCACAAAAGATATTGTAGCAGGCGGCCATATTAAAAACATTATATATGGAACCGATAGCGGCTGTTTTGTCTTTCCTGTTTATTATGAAATAATTGTAAAATGTAATGGTTTGTTGTATAATATAATAAATAAACCATTGGTTGGTGATTTATATATTGTTAACAATGAAAAGTAGTTTAAGAAATTTTTTAAAGGCTATTTTTTTACTCAAATATTTTTATACCGGGATTTAAAATGATAAACAAGGCGCAGAAAACCTTTATTGGAATTTCAGCTTTAGCGGCATGTATCTTCGTTCAGTCAATATCCGCTTCCGATATAAAAGATATCAAAATACCCGCCCGGTTCGGCAAAATCGATAGTTTCCGGCAGGGATCTAAAGATGCTCCATCAATTATTTTTATTCAGGATATCCATACAAGCATCGGAGCCCAGAAAAATTTATCCCGCATAATAGAGTATCTGAACAAGAATTACGGATATTCGCAGATATTTCTCGAAGGCGCCAGCGGTAAAATATCAACTTGCGAAATTTCAATATTTCCCGACAAAAAAGTCAAACAGGATGTGGCTGAATATTTTTTACAAAACGGCAACATTGATGGAACCGAATATCTTTCAATAATTGAGAACAACGGGTCAAAAACCGATGTTTATTCACTTTATGGAGTTGAGAACAGCCAGTTATACAAACAGAACCTAAATTCGTATCAGTGTTCTGTTTCTTCTCAGGATGAAATAAAACGGGTAATAGAGCTATTAAAAGAATCCGCCCGGTGTTTGAAAGAGAAAATATATTCCAAACGATTGTTTGGTTTTGACGAGAAAGTAAACTCTTTTTACCTAAATCAGGACAACTTTTTGGAATTCGTTATGGAACTTTCGGTTTATGCCGGAACTTGCGCGATTGATACTGATTCGTATCCGAATTTCAAATCTCTTATCGCGGTGAATAAGATTGAGTCCTCTGTGGATTTCGCGCGTGTTGACGCGGAATCATCAATGGCTGTGCATGATACCGCGTCTAAACTATCCTCAAAAGAAGAGGCGGAAAAACTTTATAAAAAAGAGTTCGATTTCAAAATACAAAAAATCCCGGCTCACGAATATTTTTCGTACCTTAACACTCTTATGGAGAAAAATAATGTTTCCGCGGATAGGTATCCGGCGGTAAAACAATATATACGTTATCTAAATGAATACAATATGATAAACCAGGCAAAAGTTATTGAGGAATGCCGTGAACTGGAAAAAAAGATTTACGGAGCTCTTATAACCGATGAACCGGGAAAAAAACTTCATGATGTATCCTGTTACATCTCCATGCTCGAGAAATTTTCCAACCTTCAGGTATCCGGTAAGAATCTTGAGTTGTATGAGGAATACAAAAACAAGATCACGCTTGACGAAGCGGTTATATTTTTAAAGGAACAGTCGCTGAAATACGGGTTGCGGTTTGATTCCGGCTTTCCCATCAATACGCTGAAAGTTACCCTGGCAAACCTTGAGGAATTTTACCGGATTGCGCGCGAACGGGAAACACATATGGTATCCAATATCATAGGGCAACTTAAGTTAAAAGGGTTTAAACAGGCTGTTTTTGTTGCAGGAGGGTTCCATTGTGACGGGATCGTCAGGTTGCTGGAAGAAAACGGCATATCTAATATGGTTATTGTGCCCGATACGGGAGACAACAAAAAAACAATACCATACCTGTCACTTCTTGAAGGATACAAAACACCGTTCGATCAGCTTATCGGATCACAGATCAGCACTTTAAAAATAGCTTCCTGGTTTTCAGCCGATTCACTTGCTGATAACGAAAATAATTCCATAATGATCGCTAAAATGAAAACTCTTCTGGCGACAACAAAATTATATGATATGTATCATGCACAACTGGAAAAATTTACTTCGGCTGAAGACGTTATCGTAATGAAAAAATATCTGGAAACCAAATTGAAAGATGCCATAGACGATATTCTAATAAGGACAGCTTATGACAAAACCCTTAAAGTTCAATCAATAGAAATAAATCCGTATGATATTGTTGCACAGATAAGTTTTGTGAATAAAGACGGCGAATTATCCGAACCGGTATTTGTTAGCTGTTCGCATATGTATCAGGGAAATAACGGTGTTCCCGAGATAGCTCAGAATCTGCTTGAGGTTATAAATATGTCAAGCGGTTTGCAGAGCAGTTTTTTTGATTATGCCGGTTACATTAAACTAAAATTAATGGAACAGGCAACTAAAGCCCGTATAATAAAAGTGGTTTCGCAATCGCCTTCAACTCCGCGCGAAATTGTAAAAATATTGAATGACGATAAATCTGAACTGCCGGTTAAATTGCTTGATGTACAGCATTATACGCGCGCGTTTATGGACGCGGGGTTATTAAATTATTCTCTTGCCGACGGAAAATATTCTATCTCCGGCGATTTCGCATCCAAAGTTACAGAAACCATAATGTCAAGGTTCTATGAGAATTATAAACGAAATCCAAACCTCGATTCTTCAGAAACCATGATTATTGATATTGATGAGTTGCCCGCGGATCTTCGAAAATCTTATCCGAATATTGATACGCAATTATCCGGTATAGCCGTTGACCCGGCGATTCATATTGAGGCAATATACAGCGCGGCAAAAATGTTGTTTGAAAACGCCAAAACTACCGATTCCATCATGGCGGCGCTGAAAAATATTAACAGGACAAGATTCGTCGAGGTAAGTTCAGTTTACACAGCGGTTGATCCGCGTCCGATATTGTATATTGTAAACACACCCTCAACAAAACTTAATCCGAAACCCCAACCGTCAATTGAAGAAAAGTTTATGTTTCCCGGGCAAAAGGTCTATTTTGCCGAACAAAAGGAACATTCCCTGAAAGAAACCGAAAATGACCTCTGGATACTGGTTAAATTAGGCGACAGTGAAGCGGAAACCAAACTGCTCAATACTCACAAAGGATTGGCAATGCTTGTTGTAAATCGATTCAAACACGTGGCGCTCAATTCGCCGCATTACGACAAGTACCTCAATATTGACGATCTGGTATCCATAGCTAATGAGGGATTGCTAAAAGCGATCCGTACTTTCGATCCATCAAGAGGTTTCAAATTCTCAACTTACGGGTATACGGTAATTCACAATGAGTTGCGCAGGCATTTCAACGCGTCAAGCTGGATTTCACAAGGTGTTCGCCAGCAGATAGCTGTCATGCGAAACGCAGAAAAGGAACTGAGCAACCTTAACGGATTCGCGCCATCGGAAACACAACTGGCAGATTACATGAATACATCTATTCAGAAAATCCAGCAGTTAAAACAATTTGCTAATCAGGAATATATGGCATCGCTCGACGAATCTTTCGGAGATGATGAAGACGGAAGGTCGCTCCTCGATATTATCGGCGACCAATCGGCTCAATCACCCTATGAGGCAGTAGAAGATTCCGACTTGCAGAATATATTTAAACAGGCTTTAGGTTTCCTTACCGACAGGGAACGGGAAATACTGACACTTAAATTCTCTCAACAGAAAAAAACATCCGAACTCGCCGATATGTATGGTGTTACTCGTTCAATGATCGGGCAGATAGAAAATAAGGCGGTTGAGAAACTGAAAATTCTAATCCGGTTATTGACACAAAGCGGTGATAAAGAAATCAAAAATCTCGAACAGACAGTATTTTCGGTTGTGGACAAACTTCCTCCTCAGGACAGGGAGATTATGCTATTGGCTTATGGCGATTCAATGGATTGGGATACCATTGAAAAACTGTTCGGGTTTCAATCCCATTCTGTTTTTCTGGCTAAACGGAATCAGATTATAAATTCCGTGAAAGAACAGGTTGAGAAAACGATTACCGACCCGCTTGTCCGCAATATTATCGATCAAAAAGTTATCAAATGGGATTCACTCTTTTCGAGTTCTCTCGACGGCAGACAGGAATACATGATCGAAATTCTTCAGGATCTCGTTACGCGTTCTGTTAACGAGAATATCGACACCAGATCGATGAACAGAATTTTTGCCGATTACCGTGATTTTCTCACTCCACGTGAACAGGAAATGTTGATACTTCATCATTATGAAGGTTATAATTTTAAAGAAATCGGTTCCATTTTTAATATATCGGCAAGAGAGGCGAACAGGATTTTTCTCAACCTCCAGAAACGGTTGGCAAACATAATTAACGTTCGTTTGACGCTTAGTGAGGATACCCGGAAAGATTTGGCGGAAACTGCGGTAAAAATCTTAAATTCAATGCCTTTACTTACTCGCCGGATAATGATTGATCTCTATTTCGAAGGAAAACACGACACACAAATCGCCCGGAATTATAATGTGGAACGCCATATTGTGTTATCCAGGGAAAAATCCGTTGTGTTTAAACTGCGCAAAAAATTTGAGAAACAGCTTTTAGCTGTCCTTCCTGAAGAATTGCATGTCATTATGCAGGCGGATAAATGGTTTCTTTTCAAGGAATTTATGGAAGGATTATTTTTTGATATTCAAAGAGACATGATTTCGACAGCCGAAACTCAGGTTTCAAAAGATATAGACGCCATTTTGGAATATACGGCGTCGGAAGTGCTGAATTTATCTATAGATAACGACAAGGCATTCAGGGCAATAACGCAGTACGCGAAACTGATCGACTTATCGGATCGCAATATTTTAACATTGAGGTATTCCGATGGATTAGACCTGAACGCGATTGCCGAACAAACCGGATTGAGCCATAACCAGCTCCAAAACAGGTTTCACCAGCATATTTTCAGCGATTTGAGGTATTTTATAGATATTTACCAGAAATTATCCGACTCAGAGATTGCCGAACTTGAGAACCTTCCTTTGAAAAATACCGATCAGTTTCGCAAAGCAAGAGAAATTCAATCCGATATCATCGAGAATTCACGCGCAATATTAGAAAAAAACCTGTTAAAGTACATAAATTTCCTGCCGCTCAAAGACAGGGATATCCTCATCAACCTGTTTGTTGAAGCGAATTCATCGGATGATATCGCCCAGCAGATGGGATTAAAAAGGTATAACGTGACAAACGCTAAATTAAGGGTGCTAGACAGTTTAAGAAATGATATGGCTCCACATATGCGCGAATATAAGCATATAACCGATGATATCGATAAATTTGAGGATTTCATGCGGGGATTGATTCTATTCATTCCAAAAGAAAAATTTTCAAAAAGAGACCTTACAGAACCACAAAACATGGTTGAGGCATTAGAACTTATCGCTGTGCAGAAACTTAAATTTGCATCTAACCGCGATACATTGGAGCGGATTATTATTCTGATAGAACCGTTTATTGACCCGTTTAACAGGAACATCATTAATTTTTATTTTATTCAGGGATATAATCTAACCCAAACAGGCGAAATTATAGGTAAAGACTACTATTTCGTTCAGCGATACCTGAAAAAGAATATTTATCCGGCTGTGGCCGAGCTTATTGATATGGCAAAATCGCTTACTCCAGAACAACTTGAGTATGTGAACCAAATCCGGTTTGCTAATATTGAGCAGTTTAAGGATACCGTTAATGTACTCAAAATAGTGCCGGATCAGCAAAGAAATAAGATAGCTGAAATATCAATCGTGAAAATCAACAATACATTGCTTCGTAACAGGAAAATTCTGATCTCGTATTTAGTGGATAGATTAACCGTGCAGGAGATTGCCAGTAAATATTCCATACCTTCACATATAGCCGAAGATCACATCAACAATGTGATCAGCGCGTTCCAAAAAGATATGGCACCCGATCTTATTGAACTAAACGATTCATTCGCGAAATATACTTCTATTGAAAATAAAAATAATTTTTCCGGGTTCATTTCCGGATGCCTTGCCGGACACGATAAAACAGCGTTTTCCGATGAACAGATCAATCTTCCTGAATCCGTAAAAGATATTCTTGCCGTGATTGCTTTTGAAAAATTTGATTTCAAAATCGACCCGGCGACCCTGAATGAGATTTTAACCGATTTTGAGCAGGGGCTTGATTCGCAAACCAAACATATGCTCATGATGCAATATCAGGAAATGCTGTTTATCCCGGAGATTGCGGAAAAAATCGGCAGAAATGAGGATTTTGTTGAAAACATACTGAATGAATCTGTTTATAAACCTCTTAAAGATATACTTGAGTTTTACAGCGTATTTGACCGCAAAACACTTATGGAACTTCGTTCCATACTGGCTGAATCGATAAAAGAATGGAGTGGTGATTCAAAACGGGAACGGCACAATAAAATTATCATATATTTCGCTTACGATTTGCTCGATTACGACCAGATCGGGCGGATTCTCTGTATAAGCACCAAACACGATCATCATATACATCAGGTTTATATGGCAATATCTTCTCTTCAGAATCATTTCATAAAAAAAATCGAGTCTGATAATTTAAAACAGGTTTTTGAAGGGAATATCAGGAACTTCAAATTTTTATTGCGGGGGCTGAGGCATCAGTTCGCACGTGAAGAATTTCATGTGCAGGGTGTGCCTGCTGATCTTGCCAACTGGGCGGTATCGAAGAAAGATGTTTCCTCGATCAGAAAAGACAATTTATATAACGAAGAACTCCTCGCTCATCTGTTTGATTATTTTGGTATAGAAAACCCCTCATTGCAGGATAAATCCGAGCTCAGCGCAGTTATGGATTTGCTTAATGAAAAACAGGTTGAGGCTCTCGAGTTGCGGTACCTGAAAAAACTTCGCGCACAGGATATTGCTCATTTACAACAAATTGCCGAAAAAAGCGTTAACCAGAACATTACCCGCGCAATGGAAAAAATCGGATCGTATTATGATTTCTTATCAAAATTTTTACCGGCAGACAGATCGCTGTTGCGCCACCTTGCGGCTCAAACTATAGATTCGTTTCCAAAGGAGAACAGGGAAATATTCGTTCATAGTTATTACGACGCTATGGACAACAAACAGATCGCCGGGTTGCTGAATTTGTCGATCCATGCGGGAACCAGTGGAATATCTAAGATGAAAACGCGCCTTCATGAGCGGTTTTTAGATAAATTATCAGATCCGCAATGGAAAACGGTATTTTCATCACATGATAATTTCGAGTTTTTGATGTATTCTTTAAAAGCAGAGATAGCACGGGAACGGTTTAATGTGCCAGTACCTTTTTATAAAAAGAGGACTTTTGTAAATACCGTTCTGGAAGAGGTTACAGGGCTTGTACCTGAAGGATGTATGATAGCCGATTCGCGGGACAAATACCCAGTTTCGTTTTTGTACAGGTTATGGATGAATCTGAATATCAACGATTCGCCGACGGAATTGGAATTAAGCGAACTGCGGGCTGTTTTATCGATTCTCGGCGAACAGGAATTGCGTTCGCTGGAATTCATGCACCTTGATCCGAAATTCAGCGCGAAAATGCTGAATATGAAAGAACAGGAAATAAAATCGATTTTGGAGACCAGTTTTAAAAAACTTGGAGACGCCTTAATCGGGTTTCAGCAATTCGCCGAACCCGACAGAGCCGCTATACGGGTTGTTCTGGCAGGGTTGATTCAGGATGTAGATATCAGAAATATCCGTCGAAAACAGATTCTGACTTATTGTTTTAACGATGGATTATCCGATGAGCGGGTTGTATCGCTGATCCGGTTTGACAGGCCTGATAAAACTATGCAACGGTTTCGCGCGGAGAAAAAAAGGGCACTGGAGTATCTCCAGGCGGAAATCGGAAAACTGAAAAGAAATATCGCGCAAAAAGATAAACTTGTTTCCGATCTGAGCCTGGTGGAGAGTTTCGCACGGACAATGCGCTCATCAGTACCGCGCAATTATTTCGATATAGCGGTTGATACATCTATGGTTCAGCCTGTGTTAACGGATAATATGGATTCCGCACGGAGTAGCGCATCGCCTGTTCCGCTAAATATAGCTGTTGATGAGGAAGATACTGTATCGCAAGTTTATGACGCTAAAACCCAATCGGAACCCGTCAGGCAATTTACGGACAAAGAGGTGCAGGAACTGTTCAAAAATTTCAATTATGATACGGTAGACCAAATGCGGCAATATCTGAAAGCATTCGAATCGGATAATAACGTCGCGTTGCCGCATCCTCTGATAATTAACCGCAATTTGGCGCTTTCGGATTTCCGCAGGGCAACGGGGTCTCTGTCGGGTATGATAAACCGGTTGCCAAAATCTCATAAAATTAAAATGAAACCATGGGAAATAGCTCAATTGCGGTATGTTCTGGAAACGGCTGGTTTCATTCAAATACCTGTTTCCCGTTCTGATGTGATTGTGCTTGATCTGGATACCGTCGGAATACCGTTAAAAACACCATACAGCAATGTTTTGTTCCGCCAACAGTTTTCGCAGTATATACGGGAATTCCTATACCAGTACAGGCATAATAATCGTGACGCAAAATTTGTATTTTTCTCTAAGAAAATGAATTCCGTAGCGATAGAAAACCTGCTCGGTTCCGAACTTTTCTCCGAGTTTAAGACACGAGGCAACAGGATTTACAGCAAAGAAATTTTTAAGTTGTTCGGAGATGGCGACAATTCCGATAGATTTAAGAATATGGTTACTTCGTTGCTGGTTGATTATGGGATAAACAGCATAAATATGAAAATTCATACACAGGATACCGGACTGATCGGTGCTGGTAAATCTATGGGAGCTATTTTTGCTTCGCGGGAATGTTCTTTGTTTGACGCTCTGGCGGTATTTGCCGCGATTCATCCCGACAGTTCATCCGATTTGCCCGTTTACCGGACATTCAGCCGGATAAGAAACCTTGTAGGTGTGCGTAACCGAGGTTATTTATCACTTGCCGGGCTTGAATTGTCGAATCCAAACAAGAAGAAAACCCGCAATATCTTTTTATTCAGCCAGTATCTTGATAGTTCATTATAAATGGTAATCACAGTGTACCTTGTAGTTATTTCAATTAAAATTGCAGGCGATGAATAAAGTCTTAAATTAGAGGATTCCGCGTAACGATAAAGTGAGTTTCAGATAATATGTAATTCAGTGATTGTGTTTTTGAATTGTTTAATAACTCTATTCCTCATCTCTAATCATTTCTTTTTACACTGTCATTCCTTTTCAATACCGCATTCCCTTTATTTTTCATGTCATTCCCTATAATTGATAGGCAGTAACTTGATATTGAAGACATTAGCAAACACCAAAAAACAAAAAGGATTGAAAAACCGATATAACCGGTAATCCAATCCTTTTTTTGCGATTGTAAGATTCATTTATTTGCGCGATGCGAACCTGCTGTTCAGGAAGAATACACCACATCCAAGAAGAATCGCGGATAACGGTTCAGGCACAGGATTAGAAGCCGAACTGCCGGCTACAAAATCGCCATAGATTCCGTAAGCACTGCTGTCCTGGTCGAGTCTGCTCCAGGTAACAAGATAATTAGATCCTCCATACATATTAGATGAATCATATTTGCTCTTTATCGTAGCAGTAATGTATTAATTATTTAAGGATTTATATGGAATAAAGGTAATTCATAGAGAGTTTAGTATATTATTAAGTATCTCCATTTTAATCATATACGTTTTATTTTGATATTTATTAAATATCATATTATTTTAAATAGATTTTCAAGAATATATAAAAAAATTGTATTGTTTGCTCTAATTGCATATAATAAAAGCGTACTTTTGTGCTTATAAAGTATATTTGTAATTTTCACGCAACTGAAGCGGAGGATATATGTACCGGTATTTTTATGATTTAACGAAAAAGGTCATCGACGGTTATTGGGTAACTGAAGAAGAAGCGCTTAATATTTTGCGGATCGAGGATTTGCCGGATATTCTGGACTGCATGAGTGCCGCTAACCGCATCAGGCATCATTTCAAAGGTAACAAAATAGATTTATGCGGGATAATAAACGCCAAATCAGGCAAATGCACCGAAGACTGCGTATTTTGCGCGCAGTCCATGAGGTATCCCACCCATATAAAAGAGTATCCGTTGATGGAACCTGCGGAGATTGCCCAAAAAGCTCAGCAGATCGCCAATATGAACGCTCACCGCATGGGTATAGTCGCCAGTGGCAGGAAAATATCGGGCAAACACGAAATAGAGCGGATTCGCGAAGCGATAAAATTAATAAAAGATACAACCAATCTCGGACGTTGTGCTTCGTTGGGTATACTTGACAAACAGACGCTGATAGAGCTCAAAGAAGCCGGGCTTGAATCGTATCATCATAACCTTGAGACCGCGGAGAGTTTTTTCACTCATATTTGCACCACACATTCTTATAAAGAGCGGACAGATACGATAATCGCGGCAAAAGAAGCCGGGCTCAGAGTATGTTCAGGAGCACTTTTCGGGCTTGGCGAATCACCGGAACAAAGAGTTGAACTGGCATTTACACTGAAAAAACTCGAAGTGGATATGGTACCGCTGAATTTCTTAAACCCCGTAGCGGGCACATTGATGGAAAATAAGGAACTATTATCTCCGATGGAAATACTGAAGATAATCGCCATGTTCCGGTTTGTACTGCCGGATAAAGATATACGTATCTGCGGAGGACGTGAGTTGAACCTGCGCGGGTTACAGCCGATGATGTTTATCGCGGGGGCCAACGGCACAATGATCGGTAATTACCTTACCACCGAAGGGCGCGATTACAAACAAGACCTTCAGGATATCTCCGACCTCGGATTGCTGATTAACGAAATCGAGATAACGAAACGCGAACAATGAATTTCTATCCGCCTGAAAAAACAAAAATAGCTGTGGCAATGAGCGGAGGCGTGGACAGCTCGGTTACGGCTTATCTACTGCTGAAAAAAGGGTACGCTGTTACCGGGGTAACCATGCAGGTAATGCCGGCGGGCGAACTGACAAATAATACGATAAACGCGGCAAAATCCGTCGCGAATCAGCTCAATATTGAGCACCATTGTGTTGATGTATCCAAGACATTCCATGAACAGATAATAAAACCGTTCTGCGACCAGTATATTTGCGGGCGCACACCTAATCCGTGTGTATATTGCAACCGGCTGATCAAGTTCAGCGCGTTGATCAACCTTGCACGCGAAATTGGAGCGGATTATCTGTCGACAGGCCATTATGTGCGTATCGCTCACGGAAATTACTGCAAACTGCAAAAAGGGATTGATCCTAAAAAAGACCAGTCTTATTTTCTCGCGAGATTGATTCAGAATCAGTTATCGAAGATAGTTACACCGCTTGGCGATTATACGAAGGATCAGGTCTGGCAGATAGCGCGGGAAGCCGGGTTTGAGTCCGAGAAAAAAGAAGAGAGCCAGGAAATCTGTTTTCTGCCCGAAGGTGATTACGCCGGGTTTGTTTACCGTTATGGAAACGGAACCGCCAAACCGGGACGGATTGTATACTCCGACGGCAAAGTAGCAGGTACCCATCGCGGATTGCCGTATTATACGATCGGCCAGAGGAAATTTCTCGGTGTGGCTACAGGTAAACCTCAGTATGTAATCGATATACGCCCTCAGGACAATACTGTAGTCATAGGCGATGACCGCGACCTTTTGCGCCGAGGCGTAAAAGTAACCGGACTGAACTGGATTGTACCGCAAATCCCCATACCCGGAACGAAACTTAAAGGACGTATCCGCTACAGGCATAATGAATCGGATGGAGAAATAATTCTAAATACCGGAACGGAAGTAGAGTTTGTATTCGATGAACCGCAAAGAGCAGTTACTCCGGGCCAGCAGATGGTATTTTATCGTGGCGATGAGGTTATCGGTGCGGGAGTAATCGATAGTTCGCACAACTAACTATATTTTCACGATTTTACAGAACTCGTCGTCTTCGCGAAGCCATTTGAAGTCGGGGTCTTCCAAAGCTGATTTGGCGTTATCCGGATTTATCCTGACCGCTTCGCGCAGGCATTCCAGAGTATTTATCCTGTCGTTCAGTACCGCGTAAGCGCAAGATTTGTTATACCATGCGTCTTCACTGAAGGGATTTATTTTTATTGCACGGTCCCATGCCTCAACGGCTTCACCGTATTTCTGCATTTCGAAAAACACGTTGCCTTTATTATACCATGCTTCTCCAAACTGAGGATTTATCTTTATTGCCCTGTCAAAAGCAGACAACGCTTCCTTGTACTTTTTCAGATCGCTCAATGAATTCCCTTTATTGCACCAGGCTTCGGGATCTTTCGGGTTAAGTTTAAGGGCCTTATCGTAAGTTCTTATGGCTTCATCATACATTTTGCCGTGCCAGTATAAAAAACCCTTGAATACCCATGCTTTGGCAAGTTTAGGATTCTTTTTCAATCCTTTATCGACAAATTCAAGAGCGTCGCTGATCATTTCCTTAAAATAATAGTTTTTCGCCACAGCGATATAATCTTCAGCGGTAAGTTCATTGCCAAGCATTTCATTAAGGGTTACTTTCAGCACAAACTCATCAAGTTTGCGGCGCTGGGCAAGCGATAAATCTTTGTCGGGTTTAATTGGAATATCGTCAGGACGTGATTTGTTCTTGTCGTCGAATGCCTTTTTCTGCAATGTCTGAATGATGTGGGCATCGCTTCTTGCTTTTCGTATATACCGGTTGATTTTCCTGAATTTAAAGAAAGACAAAATATTGAATATGATCAAAACAGCTATGAGTATCCCCATGCCGGTTAAAATTAAGTTCAGTATAAGTAACGATAGATCAAGCTGATTTCCAACCTGTGGAATGTATTTTTGCCAGCCTGGTGTGTGTTTTGATTCGTTATCCGCTTCATTGCGCGTTGAATTCGGCTGTATGATTGTTTTCGGTTCAATTGCGGATTTATCGGTTGTTTTCAGGAATTCGCCGATTCGTTTTGTAAGTAGCTGGATATCATCTTTGAGCTGGGAAATCTGTTGTTTTCTGGCTTTGTCGTTAGTTGTGATATCATCTTTAAGCTGAGAAATCTCATTGGATTGTGCTGTTTTTAGAAGCTGAACCGCTTCTTTGAGCCGGGTAATATCCGTAGCCAGACTTTCGGTTTGCTGTTGGTACTTCATAAAATCCGATTGCGACACCGAAGGTTCGGTTTGCTGTGGCTGAGTGGTTTGTTGATATTGCTGATACCGCTGATCCTGAGACGATTGCTGTTGATACGAATCCTGTGGTGTAACAGGCACTTGCTGGTTTTGCTGATCCTGCTGGTTTATCAGATCGTCGTATTCGGATGTGTTTTCCTGACGGTAATCAGTGTCGTAAGGTTCGTATCTGTTCTGAGCAAAAGATATGTTTACCGATAACAGAATAAAAATAAAAACTATTTTCTTCATCATCTTTATCCTTGTTTGTGAATTTTGAGGCGCGCGGATAATTATTGATTATCCGAAAACAAATCCGCATTGCCAAAAAAACAGATTTTAAGGAAATAATAAATAAAAAAACTTTTTCTTTTTGAAAAAAGAAACAACAACTTTCTCTTAGGATGCTTCGCATCTTTTTCTTATATTGGACTCAACCCGCTCTAAACCACGATTTGAAAAAACATTTTACTCTAAAAGAGATGAAAATCATAACAATTTTTTTTCAGCAAAGAATAGCGTTTAAATTAACCGGACAAAAAAATCATTTTATTCTTCCGGATACAAATACCAGTATTCCCATTCGGCTATAGCTCTTATTTTAAACAAGACAACTCTTTTGCCAGCTATTGCGGGTATAGAAGGAGGTTTCCAATGCGCAACATTTGTAGGCCACCATTCTCCTTCTTCATCCTGTAAAAAGTCGTAATACATGTCCCATCCTTCTTCAGGCATTTCCAGCAACTGCCATTGCGAGTCACCTTCGCATTTATAGTAATACTCATAAGAAACCCAGTTACAGAAGTTATTATTATCAAAATCGTTATCGGGTTCACCGTAATACTGATAAAAAAAACTGAGGGATTCATAATATGTTATGCGTATCGTATCGTTCTCCTGTTCGCAACTGATTATTCTGAAGTAAGACTGGTCGTTATCAGGATCAGTGCCTGACCAGATTTCTTCACGGTCTGAAACACCGTCATTATCCGTATCGTAAAGATTGGGGTCAGAGCAAAAACCTGTTTCATAAAAACTGCCCCGGTAAAAACATGAAGATGTTGTTTCCTCGTAATTGTTTAACCCGTCATTGTCAGGATCCGCCCATATTTCGTCATAATCCGATATACCGTTGCCATTTGTATCATAAATGTTTGGGTTTGAGCAAATGCCGATATCGTAAAAAAATCCGTTAATAAAATATAAACCGTATACTTCCTGAAGATCATTTAACCCGTCATTATCGGAATCTTCGAGAGCAGGGTTGGTTCCTATGGATAATTCTCTGCCATCGATTATAAAATCGCCGTCGGTATCTTGTTTCACGGGGTTGGTGCAAGTAATATTAAGTTCATCATAATCGCTGATAGAGTCGCTATCGGAATCGGCTGACAGCGGGTTAAGCCCTGAATTGATCTCATAAGTATCGGACAATCCGTCGGATTCTGTATCGGAGCAGAACGGGTTAGATCCTGTCAGGTATTCGATGAAGTTGGTTACAGTATCGTTATCCGGATCGGCAGTATCGTCGGAATAAATCGGATTTGTACCTGATGCCGATTCGCAAATATCGGGTATCCCGTCGTTATCAGTGTCCTCCAGTGCGTTTATACCGCCGAAAATGCCTTGAGCGGTTAAGTTTTCGCCGGCAGTTAAACAGGGTGATTGGGCAACAAGCTGGTAATTACCGCTATCCCTGTCTCTGAAACAAGGATTAAGAACGGATATATTATGCGATCCCGAATACTGATAATCGGATAAAGATAATATTGTGCCCGAATAACAGTTATAATCAATATAAATATCACCAGATGAAATTTCTTCAAAAACTATCGCCGGATTATCAAGGGTAACAGGCGAATAAAAAATGTTGTTAAAAATCGTCAGCGGGCTGTTTGATCCGTCTCTGATGACTATTTTTATAAACGTATCGCAAACATTATTCGAGAATACGGCGGAATAAGTTCCCTGTGTATCATTCCGATTAATTTCAAATGGGTACACGCAATTAAGAATAACATTGTTGGATACCTGAGCGGCGGTATTTTTCCCCGGATTTAAGATAATGGCGTGTTTATGGTTTGACAGGCGGTTATTTGTTATATTTATGCACTGTATAACCTGCGAATCCTGATCAAATTCAGCGAATATACCATGAAACTTTGCTTCCGGTTGTGAAGAACCGGATAGAAAATTTCCGGAAATAACCGTATTCGCGCAACCAGATACATAAATACCGTAAGCCGTGCCTTTACCTCCGTTTCCATGCCCATATTGTGCGGGCCTTAAAATGATATTGCAGTCAATCCGGTTATTGTTTGAGGACTCAAGGTATATTCCACCTGTCGGGCATGAAAATTCATTGCTTGTGATATCATTTAATATATTTTTCTGTATGAGGTTATTATCAGAGGATTCGAGCTTAATTCCAAAAATTTTGCTAAAAAAAAGGTTATATTCACTAAAGTATCCCCATGCGAATATATTAGAACAGTTGTTCCCGATTACTGTGCAATTTTTACAATTTTTCAGGCATATGCCGTTTGCACCTTCGTTTGTATACGGTTTGTTATAATCCGCAGCGGAATTGACAACGCAACACATATTGTTTTCAACCGCACAGTTTGTCGCGTAGTTCAACGCAATGGCGTTTGCCAACCGGTGGTTGACTATCGTAAATCCGGATATTTTTACATAACTGACAGGTTCGTTCGCAAATCCTGATAAAACTATAGCACTTTGTGGATTATCGTTATCGGCGGTCGGATTTTTGATCGATATGTTTACTTTCCCTTCCGCTTTGATTTCGGTATATTTTGCCGGAGTTCCGTTGATGTTGGGGTTTCTCGCGCGATTTATGAGAATTCCGTAATCTTCCGTGTAATTGCCTTCCCGAACAATAAGCGTATCCGCGCTTCCAATTCGGATTACAGCATAAGAAATTGTTTTCCAGGGCCTCAGCGCGGAACCAGTGTTATTGTTATTTCCGGTAGCGCTTACGTAATAGGTGTTGTAAGCCGACGAAAAATCCACCATAAAAAGCAGGTAACATGAAATAAAAAATAATCTATGCATTTCTTCAAAATGAACCCGATTTTTTGAATTAAAATAATATACAACACCGGAATTATAAAATTGACTTTTGACAGATCGCAAAGCGCATTCAGTGATAATACCATGACACAATATGTTTTATTTAAATTATAACACATATTTATGGAAATAGAAATATTCATCATAATTATTTAATTTGAGAGTACTGAAAAAGTCATAAACGGATATGCCATCACGAGGAGGTTTACAAAAGCTAAACGACGTAGTGGTCTAAAAACCATTGGGTATAAGATTGCTACGGTTCCTTCAGAACCTCGTAATAACAAGATATAAAATTCTTTTTCAGCAATTCAAGATTAGGTTTATGGCTGTTTTGATCAGGGATAGGATCAAAACAGCCATCCGGGACATCCGCATAACTATAAAGTAAACAAAATAATATAAAATCGAGCGGCTGATTATATTTTTTTTAAATTACATAATAACTCAGCCGGTCATTCTCTTTCTTTTTTTTCTGTCATTCCCGCGAAAACGGGAATCCAAGCGATGAACTAATTTAATATCACTTTGACATATCTTGTTTTATGTAAAAAAACATATTAAAAATTCATTTTATTTTTCGCCCACCATTCTGACCACGATTTATAATCTTTGCCGAAATCCTGGTTTGTAATTTTCTTAAGAATTTCCAAGGCGTTTGTTTTCGCATTAAAGTTGTCGCTTTTTAGCAATTCTATCACAAGGCCGATTACAGTGGAATCCGTTTTGGATTCCAGTACAGATTTCGCTTTATTGCGTATCATTGGTGAAGTATCGCCCAGAGCGTTGACAATGGTTTTTACCGCCCTGTTATCGTTGCTTCTCGACAGAACTTTGATAGCTTCGTACTTAACACCCTGGTTCGGATCGGAAACAGCGTTAAGCATAACATCGGTAACTTCAGGAGAATCGATAGAAGCTAAAATTGTGGCCACACTATGACGCAATGAACCATTATCGGATTCCATCAGTTTTGATAGCGGCTTGATTGATTTCGGGTTATTTTTCATGCTCAATGCTCTTGCCGCGAGCGCTACAACAACGTTTTCTTTATCAGATAGAGCATCCACCAGAGGCTGGATACTGGAATCGTCTTTTATTTCCTGCAACGCTTCAACTGCTTTTGAGCGAACGTTTACATCCGAATCTTTTATAGCTTTCTCGAGGTATTTGACGCTGTCTGAGTTGGCTATCATACCCATAGCTCTTGCCGTTTCCGCTCTTATTTGTGGATTTTTGTCATCGATAAACTTATTGATTTGTTTGAGCGCGGATTTATCTTTTATATAACCCAGAGAATAAATAGCGGATTTGAGCACGTTTACATCGGGATCCGAAAGCGTTTCTATCAGCGAATCAACAGCTGATGGGGAGTTCTTCAATCCCAGTGCGGCACAAGACCGGACATTTGGATCGTTGTCTTTTAACGCCCCGATAAGAATAATAGTGGCATCAGGTGAACGGAAATTTCCAAGAGCCATTAAAGCTCCCCTGCGCAGTTCAGGATCATCCGTGCGAGCCAGTTCGCCAAGCGGTTCTATTGAATTTGGATTTTTTAAATTCCCGAGACTGTTAGCCGCGAAATACCTTACGTATTTATCTTTGTCTTTCAGGGCATCGCAAAGTGCTTTTACTGACCGTTGATCGTTGACTTTGCCCAGAGATATCACCGCGCTTCTTCTAACCGAGGCTTCCGGGTCTTTTACTTCCTTCTCCAGACGGTCGATAACAGAAACATCGCCTAAAGCGACCAAAGTTCGAAACGCCATTAAGGATGCGTTTTTGTCACCTGCTTGAACTACTTTTTTAAGTTCAGGGATAGACGCCGCGCCGATTTTCACCAGCGATCCCGAAGCTTCCTGAGCCGGTGTTGTAGCCGAAGCGGTAACTGTGGAGGTAGCAGGGTATTCAATCAGTTTATTATCGCCAAGCATTGCCGCGAGAAACGGAATAGCCGGTTTCGCCTCGTCTCCCATAGAACCGATAAACGCGGCGGCAAATGCCCTCTCTTTGGCGTCTTGCGAATACAACCCGTTTATGAAACTTTTTACGTTCGGTGAAATATCCGAAGGTATATTCTTCTTGTCAATTGAAGGTTGAGCAAAAGATAAACCGGAATATAATACGCATACCAGTACACACCATCCTGCAACAAAACCTGTATTTCTCATTTTTCACTCCTTATAAGTTTATATAAAATATAAAAACCGATTTACATATAACGCAATTTGAAGTTCCAGAATTACATAATTTTTTTATATTACTATTTTTTGTTCTCAGACTGCCATTTTTTCCATTTATCTATATTGAAACCGAAATTTTTCCCGGTAATCTTTATTAAAGCCCTGGCGGCAATTTCTTTGATTTGGGTATCGGGATCGTTTAATTGTTCTATGAATACAGTAATTGAGGACAGATCGTTTTTTCTTTCCAGCGAAAACAAAATACTTTTCTTTACTTCCGCATTACTTTCCTTAGCAATCGATTGTATAAGAATACCGGTTGTTTGCCCGTCGGGAAAATGTCCAAGAGCCAGAGCCGAACTTTTGCGGATATTTATATCCGATGAACTCAATCCTTCAATCAGATACGGTTTGGCTTGTTCGCATTTACGGATACCGAGAATCATCGCGGAATTCGATCGTACGAAAAGGTCTTCATGGGAATCCTTAAACTTATCGATAAGAACAGTATTGACAGCCGGATTTTTGAGTTTGGATATCGCCTCGCCTACTTTTTGCTGGATTTCCTGATTATCGTCTCTCAATAACCCTACAAGCGGTTCAAAAGCCTTGTCTGAATCAAGTTTGGATACGCCATCCACAGCAGCCAAACGCACCATTGAATTTTTTGAGTTAAGTTTGCTGATAAATATTTCAGCGGTATCATTATCTTTATATTCGGAAATAGCCCACAGTATTTTCTCTTCAACAAACGGGTCCGGATCATTGGCGGCATTAATCAGAGGTTGTTTGGCTTCAGCAACCTTTAAAGTTCCCAAGATCAGCGCGGAATTTTTCCTGAAATTCGGATTATCGCTTTTTAACCCTTCTATCAATGGTTTAACCGCTCGTTTGTCGTTTAATTTTATCAACGCGTCAATGGCAAGGTATTGAGTAAAATTATCAGGGTCTTTAATCGCGTCGATAAAATAAAGTGTCGCTCTCGGATCATTTTTTTTAGCCAAAACTTCTACAGTAGCGGCGCGTACATCGGGGTCTTTGTCCTTCAGTTTTGTAATAATCGAATCGACAATCTGGCTGTCATCGAATTTGGCAAGAGCTTTTATAGCTAATTTCCTTATGTTGGGATCATCGTTATTAATTCTTAGCAAAAGAGGTGTGATCGACTGCGGATCGTTGATTTCACCCAAAGCGAATATAGCGTTATATATGGCGATCCTGTTTGATCCCTCAAGAACATTTACCAAATACCCTACAGACGGACTGCCGATTTGAATCAGCGACCTTGCGCATATCTCTCCTATACTCGGTCTTGATATAAGATCATCTCCTCCTGGTGTTACGTATTCATCTCCAAGCATATCCGCCAGATACGGCACAGCCGGCACAGCATACAGTCCCATGGCTCCAAGCTGGGTCGCGCCAATTGCTCGTTGTTCCGGAATATCCGAATACAGCAGATCTATGGCGGCACGAACTTCAGGTGAAATATTCGAAGGTATCGATCCTTCAGGCAATTTGGGTTGTGCAATACAGTATCCTGAAAAAAATGCGAAAACAATCACAAACCACAACAAACGTATAAAACTTTTCATTTGCCCTCCTGTAACTCAGGAAATTGAAAATATTTAAAAAAATGAAACAACATATAAAATAACGGCAAAATAAAATTACCTTTTATATTTATTGAATATTTCCCGCGATTATTTTATAAGTCTGAACGGGTTTCGTTTTGCCTTTTATATAAACCACTTGTTGCTTTTCAGATTCAATTCTTCCGTCAATCATTTCATAAGTTTTGTCTGAAATCAATATTTCATCCGGTGCCGATAAATCAACCAGCCGTGCCGCGAGATTCACATTATCGCCGATAGCGGTATATTCCATTTTCTGAAACTTCTTGTCCACATGCCCAATATTTCCCACAACAACTTCTCCCGAACTTATTCCAATACCTACCCGGATACCTGTTTTGTTCTCTGTGCTTAACCTTTTGTTAACCTCCAAAAGTTCCTGCTGTATTTCAATAGCGGTTTTTACAGCAAGATACGCATGATCCTCAATTGGTGTGGGAGCACCCCAATAAGCCATTACACAATCCCCGATAAACTTATCGACCGTACCGTGATATTTAAAAATTTTGTTAACCGTAAGAGCGAAAAAAGAATTGAGCATCTTAATTACTTCTTCAGGAGGAAGCGACTCCGCAAGCGGTGTAAACCCGCGTATATCGCAAAACATTACGGTCAGATCGCTTCTTTTGCCTCCAAGTACCATTGAATCGGGATCGCTGAGTATCTTTTCCACAACATCAGCACTGACATATCTTTTAAATGTCTGTTCCACGAACTTTTTCTTGCTTTTTTCCCTCGCCACTCTGTATATAATACCTGAAATGAATACTGATAGCATAGAAAAAATTATATAGCTTGACTGTATCCATATATCGTACCGCATAAAAAGTACCGAACAGGCTGACAAAAGCGTTAATGCCAACCCGGCGGTAACTGTTATGCTCCAGAATAATGGAAATATGAATACCATTACGCCGGCACACATAAGAGCAATCGAAATCAGTATATATTCATATACCGGATCAATCTCGACAAAAAAATCTCTGCCGGCGAAATTCTCAAGCAGATTCGCGTGAATCCCTACCAGTGGATACCTGTTGCTTACAGGAACAGGTTTCTGGTCCACAAGCCCGGCGGTAGTAAATCCGACAATACATATTTTATCTTTAAAAAATTCGGACGCGTCTTTATACAATATATCGTCGCCGCAAGTTACTTTCAAAATCGGGGTTTTGCCTTTGGAATATTTCTCAAACGCGCTAAAAATATCCACATAAGAACAGTAATAAAAAACGTCGCCGAACATACCGCTCCAATTGACAATATACTGTCCGCGCTCATCTACCGGTATCCGGTATATTTTACCGTCTGCCGACGTTAAAGACATAATTTTTTTTGATGGGAATGAGACTTTATTTACGCCGTAATTATCCATAAACAACCGCAGGGCAAGCTGAGGAAAATATTGACCTCCGTGTTTGAGCCACAGAGGAACACGGCGTATTTTACCATCCCGGTCTTCCACAACCGATATATGCCCGGCATTCTTTATGCTCGAATACAGAGACTTAACCACAGGCAACGGTTCACCGTAATACAGGTTGAGCCAATCCGGCGGGTCTAACCGCGATCCAAACCGCGAAATTACTTTATCTGTTTTTTCATCAGATATGTGTTCTTTTTGTTTTTCGGATATATCGAAATTCATGGAAAAGTAGACATTACCCGCAAGAGAACTCGCTTGCGAAAGAAACATATCCGCCATAGAGGTTGCTTCGTCTGTTTCACTGAGGAAAAACACATCGAAAGCCAGCGATTTCGCTTCAAATGAGGCAAGGTCGGCGATCAGCCTCGCGTGCACATCTCGCGCCCACGGCCATTCGCCCAAAGTAAACAGGCTTTGTTTATCGATCTCAATAATTACTACAGGAAACGGTGTGGTTTTTGGCGGTTTAAGTTTGAAAGATGCGTCGATAAGCATCCACTCGAATAGCTGGAACGCTTTCTTATAAAATAATCCCATCGATACCAGCGCAATTGTTGCGCATAATACCGATGGGATAATAATTGACTTAAACTTTTTAATCAAAAACAATTTATATACTCAAAAATTATATACTGAAACTCAATAATAATTACTTCTCCTGCCCCACACCGCCGTTATCATTTTAAACCATTTATAATTCAATATTAAAACAGATTTATTTAATCTATCCCGCTGAATTATAGTGATCCACCTCCGCCACCAGATGGAGGAGGAGGAGGAGGAGGAGGCGCTCCTACGCCTGTAGTACCACCCGGGCCTGCGCCTATAGGTGTTACGTCCACATTATAATATGAAAACAGCTGGTTGATCATTCCTGTTTCGAAGAAATCGGTTATTTGAGCGTGAGTAACAGCAGTCGCCGCGCCTTCGCTTACGCTTGCCGCTCCGCCGGATTCGATAATCACTCCCTGTTCCGCCAGTTCATCGAGCACCGCGTTGAGCGCGAGTTCAGTACCTTCGGCTAGTTCCTGCCGTGCCTGATATGTGGATATCCCTTCAGGGCCCGCCCCGGCTTGCGCGCTGATTTCTCCGGTTTCCAACAAATATTTCGCGAGTTCAAGAGCGATTTTGTTTATTCGTTCCTGCTGTTGCTGAGACATTGTCGTTATATCGGGAGTACCGCCTTCCTGAGCAGGCGGGGATATAATATCCTGCGGTTTAAGTACAAACGGTTCGCCGACCGGTTTTCCCTCGGAATCGAGGAAATAAACTTTTATCTCGCTTTCGGAACATTCCACTCTCTCAACTTTAGGCGAGGCGAAATGCAGGTATGTTGTACCCATAACACCCGCCACGGTTGTTTCCGACCGGGTTTCGAACTCGACGGCTCCTTTTACTCCTTTATTGTCCACTTTAACAATAATCTCGCCTTGTTTAATGTAAACCCTGACTTTCTCTTTACCTTCCGCTGAAGAACCGAGTTCTTCCATAGTGATCTCGGTGTTCTCGCCAATATGAGCGGCACCGAATTTGCCGATTCTGAGTTCCGCAGATGAATCTTTGCCGGTTCTGAGCGAATCATTCAAGTACAGGTCGTCATTGAGCTCGGCTTTTGCGTAAGATCCTCGTTTGCCTCGTTGAAACTCAACGGTTCCTGTCATTTTTACAATAGTGGCTTTTTCTTTTTTAACGATCCCTTTTCCGCCTCCGGTCATCCTGTTGATTACCTGATTCTCAATTCCGGTAACTTTCATCATTAAAAAAGCCATATCTTTTTTGGTAAGAGGTTTGCTCGGCTCAAAACCGCCTGGAGGATAAATCCCCTGTTCTTCCAGAGCAACAACATAATCTCGCTCCGATGGCGCCAAAGGCAGGTTTCTTTCAAGCGCAAGCGCTCTTACAAGATAAACAGCGAATTCGCCCTGGGTAATCGGCTGGTTAGGATCCATCGCCGCCTGGCTAAACAATCCGCTCGTTTGAGCCACAGTAAATATAATCAGCATTAACATAGACATAAATCTCAAACATCTTTTCTTCATAAAAGGCCTCCTCGAGAAATTATTTTATCTTATTTTTCTTCTTTTTTTCGAATTTCGTTATATATATACAAAATAAAACATAAAAAAATTACGCTTTATTAACATTTTAACATATAAATTTTAACTATACAATAAAACGGGCTATTTACCGCTTATTTTATCAAAATTTTTAAATCTTCTTTATTCTCGGCAACTAATATTTCATAAATCATATATTTATTATAATTTGTATTCACATTTTATAAAAATAATTATAAAATCTCACCGGTATATAAATAAAGTCTCTATAAAAAAACAAACTTATATTTATGTATATGATACAATATATATCGGTCAAATTCAAATAAAATAATAAAAAAAAGAATTTTACTTATTTTATAAACATAGATTATTTATAACAGATATTTTATATTTGTAATATGATATCTACCGGATAGGGGCGGAAATGGTTGATTTTTGTCGAATAAATATTTATTTTGCCGTCTGGGCGATTATTATTTTTTATTGTGCCGGTTTGTTTGGTGCTCAAGTGGGTATACCTCAACGACTGCCCGCAAAAACCGTTGCCGTATCTGATTACGAGCTTGGTGTGTCTGCGATGGATAAAGGTGAATACACTGAGGCTGTTAAATTATTTAATCAATCGCTTAAGAATAATGAGAAACAGGCTCTAAGCCATTACAGGCTGGCAAACATTTACAGGTTTGTATTCGCCGATGAAGCGAAATCGGAGTTTCATCTAAACAAATATATCGCTTATCTGCGCGATCATTACAATGAAAACAATTTTTCCGATTTCGAAAACGAAGGTTTTTCGGATTCAACCTCAAAAAACCACATTGAAGCCATAGAGTCATTTCAGCAGGCGATGCATGACGCTTCCATGGGCAAATACGAATCCGCAAGGGAAAAAATGGAGAAAGCGGTACTCATGTTTCCGTTCGATCCCGTTATGTATTATAATCTCGCTGTTATTAACCATAAACTTAACCGGTTGCCGGACAGTATATTCTGTTACCAGAAATCTCTCGCTATCGATACCGCCAATGAACCCGCTCTTATAGGGTTGGCTATGGCGTTTCAGCAAAAAGGCGACGATATTTCTGCAATCGATTATTATAAAAAAGTTATGCAGATCAATCCGAAAAACATATCGGCTTTGAACAACCTGGCTATACTTCTGGAAAAGATCGACATGATCGACGATGCTATGGTCCACTATAAAAAAATAATCGAGATCGACCCGAATTACGTCCGCGCTTATAACAATATCGGCACAATCTACGCGCGCAAAAAAGAGTACCGGCAGGCCCAATCGTATTTGCGCAAGGCTATTGAGATAGACCAATCGTATCTTGCACCCCATTATAATCTGGGGTTAATTTATGAGGAAAACAAAGACTACAAATCCGCACTGAATGAATACAGGCTAATCTTCCTCAATGATTCCGAGTACCCGCAACTCGCCGAGAAAATAGCGGTTCTTGAGAAACAACTTGCCGGTCAAACCGATACACAGGTTATTACTGCGCTAAAACAACCTGTATCCGACCGGCGCAACATCATTCAACCCGTTTTGAACGATAAACTTGTTTGCGAAAAAACAAATTCAGGCAAATCCACGTATCCGCAAACCGCAAAGAACATTCAAATACTCCGGGAAGAATTATCCGCGCTCCAGAAAAATGTTTATCCGCAGAAAGATATTGAAACCAGATATATTGGCTTAGCCCTCCGTTTTAAATCGGCAAACGATTGCGAAGGCGCGATAAAATGTCTTGAATCAGGGCTCAAAAGAAAACCGTCCAGTTTGAAAATGCGGTACCTTAACGCGTCTATGCTCAAGGAAAAAAAATATTTTTTTAAAGCAATAAAAGAATACGAAGGTATAATAAAAATAGCGCCGGAGGAAACTGATGCTCACCGGCAATTAAGTTTGATTTACGCGGACAAGCAAAATCCTCTGCGCGACTCAAAAAAAGCACTTTCTTATTATAAAGAGTATAAGGCGTTGAAAGAAAAAAAGAATACCGGGTTAAAAATTAAAGATAATCTTAATGGTAATAAACTAAAAACAGAATTCGAAACTTATTCCAATAAAAAAGAGTAATAATCAATATGTCCAGGAAAAAGCCCATAAGAAAACACAAAAAGTTCAGCTCACATATCGATACAACACAAACTCGTACGATTGTTGAGCATACCGTATCCGAGGAAATGATAAAATCTTTGAAAGTTTACAAAATAGGTTTAGCGAGAATATTTAACAACTTCACCAAAACAAGGTCTTATCATATTGTCATGCCTTTGCTGAAGAATATTTTCATGTTTTGCGCGGATTCAATCGATTTGGTTTGCGTTTTAACCAAATGGGTTTCAGGAAAGATTAACATGATTGATTACGCTAATCTCAAAATCAAAAAAAGTTTTTTTAAAAAACACAAAAGGTTTATTTTTGAGACAGGATGTTTCATCCTTATCGGGATAACTGTTTTCGCGTGCGCTAAAATATTAAACGATTATTCCTTCTCGATTTGCTTTAATCTACGCCAGAACAACCAGTCGATTGCCGCGGGCAATCATATTGTTTCAAATAAAATGCCAAACAATAGCGAGAAAAAAGACGTTCATATAACCAAAGCAGCTTCAACAGTTAACCGGAATATTATTTTAACCGGTAAAATCCCGGCTGAAACCGGATCCGCCCTCTCGCGTCCTGATAAAATTGATAAACCCGCAGAGGTTGCGCAAACCGCTGGCGTAAAAGAAACCGCGAATGTAGTGGCGGCTCAGACATCTTTTCAGGAGCCGAATAACGGGGTTTCCCGGCAGAATAATGTAACCGTGCAAGAAGCTCAACCCGCACAGGTTATATCGCCAAAACCTGCCTCGCGAAACAAAGAAAGCACCAACGCGACCGTAAAAATAACCGATCCGAAAGAAATCGCTAAAAAAGCTATGGATGAAAAAGCCACTGAAATCGCTGAGAAAAAAGAAAAAGCTTATGAATTATTTCAGAAAGGAAAATCCCAAGCCGATTCAGGCAACATCGATAAGGCTCTTACTTTTTTTAATGAGGCTCTCGCCTGTTACCCTGAAATACCCGAACTACAGTATTACACAGGCATTATACATTGCCGCAAAGGCAATTACAGCGAAGGAACACTTTGCCTTGAGCGCGCCTACAAACTTTCTCTGGATCCGGATATTTTAAAACCGGTTAAAAACGCGCATTTTATGTTGGGATTAAAGCAGGCGACATCAGCTAAATTCAAAGATGCGGATAAATCGTTCTCACGAGTAGTAGAGATAGACCCAAATGACGGCAGAGCCTATTTCAACCGCGGTGTATGCCGATCGGCAACAGGTAATTATACCGGAGCTCTCTCCGATTTCAATTCGTCGCTTGCCAACAATTATAAAACGCTTGAACTGCTCTTCAATAAAGCGGTAGCGCTCGAAAAACTTGGCAAAACGGAAAACGCGGTTGTGGAATATAACACTATTTTAAAACAGGAACCTCTTTTTGCGCCTGCCCATTTTAATCTCGCCAAAATTATGGAGAAAAAAATCGACCTGAAACTGATAAACGATCCGGCGACAAATTCGGCTATTTATCATTATAAACGGGCTCTTGAAATCGATCCAGCGTTTTATCAGGCGGCATTCAATATCGGCCAGATCTTTTTCAGGAGCGAAAAGTTTCAGGCATCGATAAACTGGGCAAAAAAATGTGTTGCCATGAAAGAAGATTTTCCCGAAGGATACCTTTTTCTTGCCAGTTCGTATTTTAAAAATAAATCATACTATAATGCTTTGGCGCAAATTGAGTATATGGAGAAAAAAGGGTACAAATTCGATGAAATGGCGCGGATGAAAGGAGAAATTTATAAAATTATAGGCCCTAAACCGCAAAAAAAATAAAAATCCGTTACAAAACCGAAAAAATTTACTAAAATAGAAAAAATTACAATATTTAAAAAATACTTCGCGTTATCAGATGATTAAAAACAAGAAAGGAAGTATTAGTTGTGAAGACGATTTTCAATTTTATCATGGTATTGATTGTACTGTCCCTTGTCATTGCCGGAGGGGGATTTTTATACAAACAAAATACCCAGAGCAAATATAAAAAAGCTGTAGGGCTTTATGAAGCGGGAAAATATGAAGAATCCCTGAAACTGTTTGATTCACTCATGAAATTGTCGATTATCAATCCCCACAAGACAGACACGTTATACTATCACGCGATTCTGACATCGAAATCTCAACCCGATGTATCTTTGAATGACTGGCAGGCACTGCTTAAAAATAATGTATCGGACGATATCCGCGCAGAGGGTTTGTTCAATATCGGAAAAATTTATTTTGAGAAAGGAAATATCGAGGATTCCAAAGAAAAGTTTAATGAGGTTATTGAGAATTATACCAAATGCGCCGTTCCTGTGGCAAAAAGCATGTTCTATTTCGGAAAAATCAGCCAGGCAAAGGGATTAGAGGAATTCCCCGCCGCCCGGCAATGGTATGAGAAAGCCATAAATACAGGGATAGACGATCCGATAGTAGATGAGATACTCGACAATCTCAGCGAAGTTAATACATCGCTTCTGTTTTCGCCCATAGAAACACCAGAATCGCAGATGTACCGCATCCGTCCCGGCGATAGCCTTGCTAATATCGCCGCCAAATTCAATACCACAATAGAATTGATCAAAGAAAGCAACCGTATGGAAGCCAATTATATACGCCCCAATGATTTAATTAAGGTACCTACAGCCAAGTTCTCCATTATGATCAGCAAAAAACTCAATACCTTAACCTTATACGCCAACGGGCACTTTTTTAAAAGGTACAGGGTTGGTACCGGCAAATACAACAAAACTCCTGAGGGGACTTTTAAAATAATCAACAAACTGAAAGAACCCGTATGGTATAAACCCGACGGGGGAATAATTCCATTCGGGGAAAAAGGAAATTTGCTCGGCACAAGATGGATGGGAATAAGTTTCCCCGGATATGGAATTCACGGTACCTGGGAACCGGATACCATTGGTTACCAGAGCAGCGCTGGATGCGTAAGGCTGCTGAACGATCAGGTTGAGGAATTATATAAAATTGTGCCCATAGGTACGGAAGTTGTAATAACAGGATAAAAACAAGGCTAATCAAAAATATAGGAGTAAATCTCAATGCTCAGGAAACCGAAAGACAAAGAGACCGCCAAACCGGTATCACTGATCGGTTTTGAGTTTGAAAAACCGATATCCGAGCTTCAACAAAAAATTCAGGAACTTCACCAGTTTTCGGAAAAAGAAGGCATCGACATGTCTACTGAAATAAGAAGCCTGGAAGAAAAACTCAAAGATAAAAAACAACTTATATACAGCAACTTAACTCCATGGCAGAGAATCCAGATATCGCGTCATCCAAACCGCCCGTACACTCTGGATTATATAAAAATGCTGGCGGAAGATTTTAAGGAACTGCACGGCGACAGGAGGTTTTCCGACGACAACGCCATTGTTTGCGGTATGGGAATATTCGAGGGGAAAAGCGTTATGTTCATCGGCCACCAGAAAGGCAGGGACGTAAAAGAACGAACGTTTCGACGTTTCGGTATGCCAAACCCCGAAGGGTACCGCAAAGCGATGCGCATTATGAAACTCGCCGAGCAATACAATATCCCGATCGTAACTTTTATCGATACACCCGGCGCGTATCCGGGTGTAGGAGCAGAGGAACGTGGACAGGCGGAAGCGATAGCGGTTAACCTTGAGGAGATGAGCCTTCTTAAAGTTCCTGTAATCGTTATAGTAATCGGTGAAGGCGGAAGCGGAGGCGCTCTGGGAATCGGTGTCGGAAACCGGGTACTTATCCTCGAATACGCATACTATTCAGTAATATCACCTGAAGGATGCGCGGCGATTCTATGGAAAAGCGGAGCAGAAGCGCCCAGAGCGGCAGAGGCTTTGAAACTTACCGCCAAAGATCTGATTAAACTGAACATTGTCGACGATATAATACCCGAACCACTGGGCGGAGCGCACAATGACCCTGAAAAAATGGGTTCTATCATGCGCGAATACCTGAGCAGGGAACTGGCTCAATTCGATAACGTTACCGCGGATGAGATTGTCGAGTCGAGATACAAAAAATTCCGCAATATCGGAGTGGTTGTTGAATGAAATTTAATCTCGACTGCAGGCATTATATAGGTGAAAAACCATGTATATATAACCGCCTGTGCGATGGATGCGAATATTACAGCCCATTCGGGAAAAAGATTCTGGTCATCAAATTAGGCGCCATGGGAGATGTCATACGAACAACACCAGTACTTGAGGCAATCGCAGGTAAATTCAGCAAATACCACCTGACATGGGTAGTCGATGAGAAAAGCACAATATTTCTCAAAGGCAACCCGTTGATTCACAGGGTAATACCTTTCGGGCTGGAAACAACTGCGCGAATCATGCTCGAGAAGTTTGATATACTTTACTGTCTGGATAAGGAAATCCGGGCAACTACTCTGGCTTCCATTGCTCTTGCCAGAGAAAAATTCGGGTTCGGGTTCGCGCCCGAAGGCAACATTTATCCGTTTACACCCGATGCCGAATATTCGCTCGCTCTCGGTATGTCAGACGACCTGAAATTCAGGAAAAACACAAAAACATATCAGCGCGAGATTTTCGACACGCTCGGTTTCACTAACCTGCAGTATGGCGGGTATTCTATCGCGTGGAACAATTTCGATCTCGATTACGGATTCAAAATCCTGCGCGATAAAAAAGTCCGGCCAAGAAAGTTTGTTATGGGGTTAAATACCGGTGCCGGCGATATATTTGCCACAAAAAGGTATCTTGAGGATAATGTGGTGGAACTTATCGCGAAGATCGCCGAGAATTGCGACGCCAATATTCTTCTTCTCGGAGGTCCGAGCGAAATTGAGCGCAACAAAAACATTATTGAAAAATCAGCTCACATACCTCAGCTTATCGATATGGGATGTTCAAACCCGATGGATAAATTCGCCGGGATTTTGAATTGTTGTGATATCATCGTATCAAGCGATACACTCGCGCTTCATCTCGGCTTGGCGCTCGGCAAACGAATGGTCGCTCTGTTCGGTTCTACCTGCGCGCAGGAAATAGATATGTATGGGCTGGGAGAAAAAATCGTATCCCTACCGATTTGCGCGCCATGTTATAAACGCGAATGTCCAAACAAAGAAAATGAGTATATGATTTGCATGAAGAGTTTATCGCCGGATCTGATTCTGGATAAAATAAAACAGCAAATCGATATTCTTGAGAAAGCAAAATAATGATTCTTGTACGGTTGCTCGACATATATTCTTTCATAATTATTATTAGGATATTTATAAGCTGGATTAATCCGGATCCGTATAATCCGGTTATCCGGTTTTTGTATTCGGTTACGGATCCAGTGCTAAACCCGATGCGCAGGATCATACCGCCGATCGGGGGTATGATAGATATATCGCCCATGATTGTGCTTTTGCTGATTGAACTTATAAAACAATTCATTATAAAGAGTATTTATTTTTGATCATGAAAATAAACAAGTTCGCCCTTTTGTTGTTTCGTATCAAACTCATTAAATTTATAACCGTAGCGGGTATACTCTCTTTTTTCCTGCCGATGATTACCGTTCAGATGAAACAAAAAACCGTGTATCCGGCGCATGAGCGATATTCTTTTAAAAACAGCCTGATATATTTTTCGTTAACAACTAATTTCGCCGACAGTATCGTCGCGCGAGATACAATTATCAAAATCAGCGGGTACAATTTTCCGGTTTTTTTGTGGAAATTGAGTTCCGGTAATCAGTTTCCGGATTTGGCTCCGGTTATGTTCGGCAAATATAATAGAGCCGTAGCGGCATTTTATCATTTTTATATTATTCTGTTACTTGTATTCACGATAATTCTTGTTAAACTGGTTTTTATGCCTTTTCTGCGCTATATTTTCGGCTGGATTGTATTAAGTACGGTTATTGCGCAAACAGCGGTAGTTTTTTTATACAATGTAAAAGCATCACCGATAGATTTTTGTCTAAATTACGGTTTTTATCTGAATATTCTCGTCTATTTGTTATACGGACTGATTCTTATATCCATGGGTAGGTCAAACAAATAATTTTTGGAGTTTGCGCGTAATATAAATCGCGTAAATCTGGGATATTTTGAGGAATAAAATTAATAGAAAAAGGGATATGGCGAAAACCATATCCCTTTTAATTTTATATCTAATCAGTTTAATATCAATACATATCGGCCCCAGGAGGCATTCCCGGAACAGCCGGTTTTTCTTTTTCCGGTATATCTGTTACCAGAGTTTCGGTGGTAAGCAGTAATGAGGCGATGCTTGATGAATTCTGCAAAGCCGTCCGGGTTACTTTTGTCGGATCGATAACGCCCGCGGCAAGCAGATCCTCAAAAGTATCGTTTGCGGCATTGTATCCGATATTTCCTTGGGATAACATAGCTTTCTGAACGATTATGGATCCTTCTTTGCCGGCGTTGGCGGCGATTTGCCTTAACGGTTCCTGTAGCGCTCTTTTTATGATCTCAACACCGATTTGCTCATCGCCATCGAGTTTGAGTGATTCCAGGGCAGACAAAGTGCGAAGCAACGCGATACCGCCGCCCGCGACTATTCCTTCTTCCACAGCGGCGCGTGTTGCGTGCATAGCGTCTTCGACTCTCGCTTTTTTCTCTTTCATTTCAGTTTCCGTAGCGGCTCCGACATTGATTACCGCGACTCCGCCTGCGAGTTTAGCCAGTCTTTCCTGTAATTTTTCTTTATCGTAATCGGATGTAGATGAATCGATCTGTTTGCGAATCTGGGAGATTCTTGCTTTTATATCGTCGGTTTTGCCGGCGCCTTCAACAATGGTTGTGTTTTCCTTGTCGATAGTCACTCTTTTGGCTTTGCCCAGATCGTTCAATCCGATAGTTTCAAGTTTTATGCCCAGATCTTCGCTGATACATTTTCCGCCGGTTAAGATAGCGATATCCTCAAGCATAGCTTTTCTTCTGTCGCCGAATCCCGGGGCTTTTACTGCCGCACAAGGGAACGTACCGCGTATTTTGTTTACAACCAAAGTGGCGAGCGCTTCGCCTTCAACATCTTCAGCTATAATTACAAGCGGCCTTCCCGACTGGGCTACTTTCTCAAGAAGAGGAAGCATATCTTTAAGATTTGATATTTTTTTCTCGTTGATCAATATGAAACAGTCTTCAAGAACAGCTTCCATTCTGTCAGAGTTGGTGATGAAATAAGGTGACAGGTAACCTTTATCGAACTGCATACCTTCAACAACTTCAAGGTGAGTCTCGATAGCTTTTGCTTCCTCAACGGTAATAACGCCGTCTTTGCCGACTTTATCCATCGCTTCAGCGATGATATTTCCGATTGTCGTATCGCCGTTAGCTGAAATTGAGGCAACCTGAGATATCTCTTTGCTGTCTTTAATTTTTTTGCTCTGTTTTCTGAGTTCTTCAACAACCTTTTCAACGGCTGTCTCGATACCTTTTTTCAGTTTCATCGGGTTTGCGCCGGCGGTTACATTGCGCAACCCCTGTCTGTATATGGCTTCGGCTAAAACCGTGGCGGTAGTTGTGCCATCGCCTGCCACATCGCTTGTTTTTGAGGCGACTTCTTTAACCATCTGAGCGCCCATATTCTCATAGGCGTCTTCCAGTTCTATTTCTTTGGCAACGCTCACACCGTCTTTGGTAACTGTGGGTGAACCGAATTTTTTATCGATAACAACGTTTCTTCCTTTTGGTCCAAGCGTAACTTTCACCGCGGCGGATAATTTCTCGACGCCTTTGAGTATTGCCTGGCGCGCTTCGTCACTGTAGAGTAGCTGTTTAGCTCCCATATTCTCCTCCTTGTTTATAATTCAGCCTTAATATGAAATAAATTGATTGATTATTCAATTATACCAAGAACATCTTCTTCGCGCATGATAAGGAAATCTTCGTTATCAATCTTGATTTCCGTACCGGCGTATGACGAGAACAAAATGGTATTGCCTTCTTTTACGCTTAAAGCGATTCTCTGGCCTTTTTCATCGATTTTGCCGCCGCCAACAGCGATAACTTTACCCTGTTTCGGTTTTTCTTTCGCAGAATCAGGTATAATAATTCCGCCTTTGGTTTTTTCTTCCGCCTCAAGTCGTTTTACAAGCAGTCTGTCGTATAGAGGTTTTACTTTCATGTTATATCTCCTCCTTTGATGAAAGTTAAAAAATTAATTTGGGTTTAATGAAATAAATGAATTATTGATATACAAAAAAGTTCTTTTAAGGATGAAGATAATCCCATCGAATTTTTTCCCCGCCAATCTCTTCAACGATCCTGTAATATTCTTCGCGGCTCAATTGATCCATACTCTTGCCGTATTTGCTGAGAAGATAGTTGAACCGCATAATTTTATCCAACATCAAATCGTGCGTGGATTTAGACCCACCCATCAGATAGAAATTATCGCCTTTCGTGAAATACTTGTGTTCAGGGGTACCATCGAAACCAACCCCCAGCAACATTGATTTGTAATCAGGCATATTCTTTGTCATACAACATCACCACAATTCTTCTTTTCTTCATTCTATTAATGAGCAAGAAATAATACATTATTTTTTTTGTATTGAAAAGAAATTTTTTTATTTTGCCTCAAAACCTTTTCTAATTATTTTTAATATTTAAATCCTATTAATTTAGATAAAATCAGTTTTAACGGGATCATTGGTTTTTTAAACAAAACCCTTTAACTAAGACGCTCGCCAGAAAAAACACGAACATACATAATACTATGCTCAAACCAAAAGGCAGATTGTATCGCAGTGCGAAAAAAATACCAGTTAAAGCGGAAACTACCGAGAATAAACCCGCGCAGATCAACGAATATCTTGAATTTATCCTTAATATGTTTACACAAAGAGCGGGAAAAAGCATTGAGCCGAAACAAAACAGCAATCCGGCCTGATGCGAACAAACCGCTATTGACCCTGCCAGAATAATGAAGAACAATATGTTATGCGGCCTGTTGGTTTCCATTCCTTCCTGTTCATAAACAATAAGGCGTATCCAGGGCAATCGGCATGAAAACAAAACCGTCATGAAAATAACAAACGCCGATAAAGTAACCGCGATATCCGAATACGTCAGATAAAGCAGGTCGCCGTTAAAAAGTTGTTCCGCGCCCCATTCTGAAGACGGGTTTACCGCCAGGATCAAAAGTGTAACCACGCTTGAAACAATGTATAAAATAGCGTTAATGTTATCTTTATGTAATACCTTGTTATTATAGGAAATATTGATCGTGAATGCTCCGGCGTAAGATGAAACCAGCGCGCAGAAAACAGGGTTAAGCCCCAGAACATGGCCAACGGTTACCCCTAACCCGGCGATCTGCGACAACGCGATCGATACCCACACCATTCGGCGCCAGATGATAAACACACCGATTGTCCCCATCATTGCCGATATCATTACCGCCCCGAGAACAGGCGCAATAAATAAATGAATCTCGTTCATCAGATTACCTCCGGCTCAAATCAGAACCCATTTGCCGTTAATTGATTCCACCTTTATTTCCGTCTGAAATATTTTGCTCAGGGATTCGCCGATAGCGTTTGCGCCGTCAATAAATATTTCCGATGCCCGCGTATCTTTAAGTATGATTAACCGGTCGACATGGTTTATTACGGCGTCGAGCGAATGGCTTATCAGGATCAGAGCCATTAGTTTTTCCCGGCAAAACTCATCGATTAAGTTAAGCAGGATTTTTTCCGAACAAATATCGAGATTATCCGTAGGTTCGTCGAGAATGAGGCAATCCGGATTCGAAAACATCGCACGCATAAGTACCGCTCTCTGTTTCTGACCGCCGGATAGGTCGCTGAATAACTTATCGAATAAATTCGCCAGTCCCATCTTCTCAGACCACTTATAAAAATGACCGCCGTTCGAGTCGCCATCGGTATGGGAATTGAGGCTGATGTATTGTTTAACCGTAAGCGGTATAAGCATATCCTGATTGGTTCGCTGAGCCGCGTACCCTATTCGCATTCGGGGATCAACATGGATTGATCCCCGATACGTTTTGTGCAGATTCATCAGGGTTTTGATAAGTGTCGTTTTTCCCGAACCGTTGGGCCCGACAATACCTATCTTTTCACCACGGCATATACTGCAGTTGAGGTTTTTAAGCACAATATTCCTGCCGTAAAAGATATCGAGATTTGTTAATCTGACCAGTTCATTGTCGTTTTTCATTTCTTTAAAGTATCCACTATAGATTCAACCTGAAATTTAATATGATCAAGTATAAACTCGGATTTTTTACTGTAAAGAGAAATTCTTACGGGTTTAACAGCTGTTTGTTCAGTCAGCTTTTCTATCGGTTGAGACGGATAATACGGTTCCGCCAGAATAAGTTTTACATTTTCCGTCTCAATAATTTGCTTTAATTCGGCAATATGTTTTGGCGATGGAGGTATTCCTGGTTTTGGTTCTATGTTTCCCGCGATAATAAGCCCGAACTGTTCGGCAAAATAATCCCATGATTCATGGTACTGGATTATTCTCGTTTCTTTAAATGGTGCCATTTTAACGTTGAGATCGGCGAAAACGCTTTTTGTTTCTTTTATAAAATCATCAAGGCGTTTATTCAGGATATCTTTTTTATCGGGAATAAATTTAACTAAACCGTCATTAATATTTCTGGCGGCGATGATAATATTTTTTTCAGTAAACCAGAAATGAGGGTTGCCCCATTTGTGTATATGCCCCTGAGACCCGTCGAATTTGCCTTGAGGGACATTCAAAGCCGAAACACCCGCCGATGGATCGATAAATCCGATTTCCCCGATTTGGATTCGCGGGTTTCTTGATGATTTAAGCAACGGATAAATCCATTCATCGAGATCCATACCTGTGGCGATTAAAAGATCGGCTTTTTTGCACCAGACTATATGTTGCGGGCGGGGCTGAAAAAAATGAATGTCGCCGGATCCGTTGAAAATTATTTTCATCTCGATCAAATCGCCGGCGAGATATTTTGTTATTGATGCCATATCCCCTGTGGATACAACCACATATGGTTTGCTGTAACCGTTTTGCGCGAATATGAGTGATATTGTGCAAAATAAGATCCATTTAAATAAATTTTTCATAAAAAAATCCTTTCTTTATTCAGATATTCCATGGCTGTGCGGGCCGAGCCCCCATACGAGCTGAAACCAGATGGTATTTTCCGCTTCCTGATGCATGTCGGGCATATCGGCGAAATCCCTGTAGCGGTACGTAGCGCGCAGATAAAGGTGTTCGTTAAACAGGTACGTCAGGAAATACGAGTTTGCCCATTGAGAAAACCTCTCGTTTTCGTTGTATTCACTGATATCCCACCGGGTACCGATTCTCCAGTTTTTGTTGATGGAATATTCAAGCATTGAATATGCTCCCTGCGGTGTACGGTCCGGATTCTGGAGTTCAGCGTAGATATATTCGTTCTGCCATTTGATCCACCTGTATTTTTCAATCCACCTGTATGTGAATGTGAAATCCAGCCCGTGCAGTACTGTCATGGGGTGTTCGTCCCATGCGGCGCTGTAACCGAATCCGGCATCGGCGTTATCTCCTACGGGAACATTGGCGTACACGCGGGTGTTATATACCATATCGCCCCAGCTGACAAGTTCGTCATGGTCGATATTATATCTGCGCAAAGGTTCGGTTTCCTCATCTTCATCATGATCATGATGGTGCCCGATATCCCTGCCGTTGTTGACTCCGAATTTGGCTATGCAGTAAATATCCCATGGGTTGGGAATAAGGATACTTCCCTGTAACCCGTCGTCATACCAGTTGTGGTGGCCGAACAATGTTTCATAAATCAAAGGAGTATCGGTAAACGCCCATTCATGGGAATGAACCGGGTTTAAAAGACCGAAATCAATAAACCGTCTTCCCGCCTGAAGCTGTGTGCCGAAAGGAAGCGATAAAAACGAGATGTAAGCCTCTTCAAGATCGGTTTCGGTTTCCGTATGTGTTTCATCGGAATACTCGGTTTCTATTGCCGCTGTAACGTTTCCTTCGACATTCGGGTAGATAACGCCTTTTATATTCAGTTCGGCTTCGCCGACAGTCAATTTATCGCGGTTCTGATCGCCTGCATCGTCGTTAAAACGCTGTTTTGCGTCAACCACGACACTTATGTCAGGGTTCATCACCGATGATGAATACGAGTAATTCGGGCTTGGTTTTTCTATCGAATTCATACACGGCCCCCGTTCAGGCAAACTCATTTGCGCCGTCTGTGTAATTTGTGTTTCCAGATTCTTTATTTTTGACTCATAATACTTTTTCATATCCGCTATATCTTTACGCAACGCGGTAAGTTCCGCTCTCATTGCGGCAATATCCTCTTTCTCGCCGCATACTGCCTTCTTAATATTCGGATAAAATATAAATACAAAAATTATAAACAGATAAACAAATCGTTTCATAAGTGTTCCGCCTTATAAATATAATGAATATTTATTTATTATATTGATGTTAAAAATTATGGAATATGTGTGCGGTCAAACAACCGGTGGCGGAGCCCGGTTGGGAGATAACTTGAACTGTGGAAAACCATAAAAACAAGATTCATGGAGAATTACGATTTCAGGATCGCCCTGATCCAGTTGGTATTCTGTTAATCCCGCAATCGGTTCGGTTATGCCCGAATGGATGATCTGGCATACGGGACAGTCGTCTTCCGCATGAGAATCGGAATGTAATATAAATTCGTGGTTTATCCCGATAAAAAAAACAAAAAGGGCAAGTAGATGTAATAATCTTTGATATTTTTTCATAACATATTAAAATCCTGTTACCGCAGATTTTATTTCAATCCGATCCGGTTTTCAATCTTTTTTATTTAATGTGGATATAGATGCGAATCTCATTAATCGCGCAAAACATATTTTGATACAAATTACGCGGTTTTCTTCGATACCGAACCGAGAATCAGTTTTGAGGCAAGTGGATATGGCGCGATAAAATATTTTTCCACAAGTACCGGCATAACAAGGCCCGCCGCGCAAACAGGCAGTATACTGATAACAAACAACCGGGAAAAATCAGGCAGGTTCATGAAAAACACTTTCACGGGCCCCATAAACAAGGTATGTAAAAGATAAATACTCGGAGAATAAATACCAATATTTTTTATTACTTCATATACTCTTAAATCAAGTATGGGTTTGCTGTTTGCGATAACACAGGAAACAAATATCGCCGCGAAAGCTCCGGAAAAACCTTCAAGATATTTTAAGATAAGTTTTTGAAATTCTGTTTTGAAGAAACCATCAAGATAAAATAATCCCGCTAAAAATATAAGCGAACATATACAATAACAAATTAACCGTTTCAGGTTGGTTTGTTCCAGAATCTTTTTATCCGCGATTACACAACCGGCGGCAAAATAAGGAAGATAATATAGAACCAGCTTCGCGCAAAATATATTCGGCGGAGTAGCGAAATAAAGAATCACAACCGCGAAAACGGCGACAAAAATATCGTTCAAAAAGATTTTAAAAATCGGGTAGATTATGTTAATAATCATTAGAGTGTAAATATACCATAATAACCCTGCTCCGCTTAATGTCGGGTTAAATATAAAATAATAAAGGAAATCTTTTTTTACCGGATATTGTACATCAAAAAATTGTCCGGCGATTATTTTTGAACCGATAATCAGAACCGACAGGGTTATGTATGGAAAAAATAAACGGTTACACCTTTTTGATATATAACGGAAATAATTTTTTATTGAGCTGTTATCGAATTTTAAATATCGTGAATAAAGAAATCCGGATAACACCATAAACAAGGGCATATGAAATGTATAAATCAGGTCTCTTAGATATTTCCAACCTTCCGGCTGAAAACCGGGCACGCAATAATGCCCTATTACAACAAGGAATATCCCGATTCCTTTGGCAATATAAATTGTATCGCTTATCAGGTTTTTTTTATCTGGAGCAGTCATGCTGATTTTATACAAAAAAAAAAAAAACATGTAAACGTTT
>Ga0302253_1000056_pt1 | contig 132007 bp, 82 predicted proteins | sample AAG_RA_Trp_MG_FD_193537 | JGI IMG/M metagenome (GOLD analysis project Ga0302253, IMG submission 193537) | Enriched activated sludge microbial communities from anaerobic digester in WTTP, New Holstein, Wisconsin, United States - AAG_RA_Trp | ecosystem: Engineered > Bioreactor > Anaerobic >... | reverse complement strand
TGGAATTAACAGATGGAATAAGCGGAGAAGTGATAGGTGTGTTTGATGAAGTGAATTATAGCCTTGGAAATTTAGGTCAGTATAATAAGATTGGGTACAAAGTAAATACTGAAGGAATTGGAGAGAGAACGATAAAGATAAGGTTGGTAACGGAGGATAATATAGGAGGCTTATATTCAGTAACGACAAACTACAGTGATTTAGAAGAATTTTCAAAAGCGAGTTATCAGGAGATCAGTTACCGGGGAAGTCTTGCAGTAAAGGACTACGCACTCAATCAGAATTACCCGAATCCGTTTAATCCGGGTACGGTAATCAGTTATCAGTTGGTAGCCGGCGGGCAGGTAAGTCTGAAAGTCTATGATATCCTGGGTAATGAAATTGTCACTTTGGTTGATAAGGATCAGGAATCGGGAAGATATCAGGTGACTTTTGATGCCTCCAAGCTTGCGAGCGGAGTATATATCTGCCGGATAATCGCCGGTGATTTTGTGAAGACGATAAAGATGAGCCTGGTGAAGTAGTCAATAAATCGTTTGTAACGTTTGTAACGTTCTTAACGGATATGAGTTGATAAGATTATGGGATTATCGGTTGATTAGTGTTATCTGCCTGCCCAACAGGTCGTGGCAGGCAGATTCATTCACAGATTACGCAGATTTTATTTTTACGTTGGACGTTCCACTACCTGTCTCGCTTTTAAGCACAGTTATAAAAAGCAAAAGATTAAAAAGTGATAAAAATCATTTCGTGAAATGAGAAAACCACGGATGGCGAAAAAACGCTAAAAACGACATATTTATTTTTAAATATCAGGCGCCGCCTGATAGACTTGCTATAATAAATTTTGTAAATTGATATTGCAAAAAGATTAAATGTTGTAAAATGAACAATAAAATATCTTAACAAACAGCTTATAATAATTCTAAAACCTCCTCCTCGGAGAAGTGTTCTTCAAGAACCGGAGAAGATTAAATAATTGATTACAAATCAATAAGAAACATTAGGCAAATAAAATGAAAAAAATAATTATCATCAGTTTTCTAATACAGGTTGTTTTTTCCGGGTATATTTATTCCCAGTTTACCGGTTATTACGGCACAATAAATAAGAAACCGGCATATTGGCCAAAAGAGAGTGTGATTTCTCTTGGAGATCAGAATAATGACGGATATGATGATTTTATGATATATGAAAACAGAGAGTATGTAGATCAAACTGCTTTTCATTATATATACAATGGGGGTTTAATAATAGACACAATTCCGAAGTTATGTTTTAGTTTACCCTTTACGAGACTAACAATATCCGCCAAACTTATTCCTTTCGACATTAATAAGGACGGTTACAAAGATATAATCCTATCAGCTTTAACATCAATTTTTGGTGGTGATCCTCGTGATAACAATGTTCTGATTTATTACGGTGGTCCTCAACTAGATAGTATTCCAGACCAAATAATGGAAAAACCAAACGGTGCATCAAGAGGATATGGAATCAATATGGAAGTATTAAATGATTTTAATGGAGACGGAGTTGAAGAATTGGCAATATTTGATTATGGAACACGTTATAGTCCAAACAAACAATTCGGAACGATATATTTTTATAAAATAGAAAATGGACGAATAGATACAATCCAAATAACAATTATGGAGGGGGATTCTGTTACTCTAAGAGAAATAAGGTCGATCAGTTCAATAGACCTGAACGATGACGGGTTATCGGATTTGATTGTAAAGGGAAAGCAATCCACATACGGGGGAGTCTTGGGCTATTACTTCATGGAAATATATCTGGGAAACCCGGATTGGGATATCTCATTACCGGCACAGGAATTCAGAGCCTACACACAGAGTGAAATAGGGATATTAAACAGCTACGTTTTTATCAAAGATATCAACAGAGACGGCAAAGTAGATCTAATATCAGATTATAAGGGTGATCCCTATTATCATAAGGGGGCAATACTAAAAGGGGGATATCCCGTTGATACTACAATCTGGAAGACTTTAAACACATCGAACCGATACATAACGAATGAAGTTGCAGAAGAAATAGATGCAAACGGAGACGGAATTAATGATTTATTGATAAAGATGTTTGGTCTGGGGACACATGATACATATCTCTGGTTGGGGACAAGAAATTTCGCTGAATATCCAACAAAAAAATGGTTAGCACAAGACTATTGGGAGGGGGCTGTCTCTGGGAACCTGGGAGATGTAAATGGAGACGGAGCAGATGATATATTCATAGGGCAAACTGATGACAACATATCATTTTACAGACCGGGTAAGGTGGAAATATTTCTTGGAGATACGAGTGTGCATGTTGATACAACGACAGATATAGAGGATGATGAAATAAAAAAAACTGAAAGCTATCAATTGCTCGCTGCTTACCCGAATCCGTTTAATCCGGAAACAGTAATTATTTATGAGTTACCGGTAAACAGTAAAGTAATTTTAGGGATATATGATATACTTGGGAGGGAGGTAGCGAAGCTGGTGGATAAAGAGCAGGAAGCTGGAAAGTATGAGATCAGATTTAACGGTAGCGGACTGGCAAGCGGAGTTTATATAGTCAGCTACTCATACCGTCAAAGTGACGGAATAGAATTGATCAATTCATTAAAAATAGAACTAATAAAATAGGAGTTCGAAATGAAAAAAATAATTATCATCAGTTTTCTATTGCAGGTTGTTTTTTCCGGGTATAGTTATTCACAATTCAGCAATGTCTTATTCAGGAAATATCTTAAGCTTGATTGGTACACTGAAAGTAGAGTCTTGGCTCTTGGTGATCAAAATGGAGATGGATATGATGATTTTCTGTTGCACGGTGCCCCATGGGCTGATACATTTATGATATATATGGGAGGTGAAACAATAGACACAAACAGTGCTATGCTGTTTAACAACCGTGTTCGAGGAAAAATAGCTGTAGATATAAATCATGACGGAATAAAAGATATATTAGTAAACAGTTTTGATAGTAGTAAGGTATCTATATATTACGGAGGACAATACCTTGATACAATCCCGGATTGTATATTGCCACATCCGGAAAGTGTCTCATTATCGTATGGAGTTGAGATAAAAAACATAGGGGATTTTAACGGGGATGGTTATGAAGATATTGTATTTATAGATTATTACTTGCCAAACTCTACTATCCAGAAATCGATTTATTACATTTGCTCCACATATCCGGAATTTGACCTAATACCTGAGATGATTATCCGCAGTGATACATCAAAGAACATTCGTGTTAATGATATTTCATCGGGTGACCTTGATGGAGACGGAAAAAGTGACTTGATGATCCGCAGATGGATAGGGGAAACAATAAATGAAAACGTATCAATTTCCATAATTCGGGGAAACAGTAGCTGGGACACAACATCGGTTCAATCGTTTTATCAGAAAGAACAAACCTTTAACTTACGAACAATGCGGATACTCGGAGATATAAACAAAGATAGCAGAGCAGATGTGATTTTAGAGAGTTACGGGAATTATTATCCATATTGGGTGATAATGTCGATAATCTATGGTGACATTCCACTTGATACAGTACCTGATGTAGGCATAAACACTCAGAATATGGGATTCTATCCGGAGAGAACAATGATAGCGGGCGATGTAAATGGGGATGGATACAATGACGTAATACAAGTAGCAGCAGTTTTTGGATATCCGATAATGAAGATATTTTTAGGCGGTAAGAATATGAATAATCACAACTTGCCGGTATTGGTGTTGGGGGGAAGCAGTAATTTCTATGGTGGTTTGATTGGAGTTGTGGGAGATATTAATGGTGATGGTACGGATGATTTTTTAATTGGAACAGCAAGCCCCACAGGAGGCACTCTCTTTGGTTTCTGTGAAATAAAAAGTGGAGACTCATCAATAATAGTAAACAGTCTTGAGCAGGAATCAGGAGAAGTGAATCCTGAAGGCTTTAATTTATATGACCCTTACCCGAATCCATTTAATCCGGAAGTCACGGTTAAATACACGGTCGGAAGGGAATCAGATGTAAACATAATTCTTTATGACTTGCTTGGAAAGGAGATAGTTAGATTGTTGGAAGAAGAAAATGTTCAGAAAGGAGATTACAATATAACATTAAATACAGAAAGGAGGAATTTGAGCAGCGGTATTTATTTTATTGAATTTACCTCTCTGGACAACGGAAAACAAATATATAAAAAAACAAAAAAAATAAATTTAATTAAGTAACGGAGCAGTAATGAAAAAGTTAATATTTATGTTAGTAATGCTTGTTCATGTCAGTTCAATTGCACAGATCAATCCGAATGAATTTCCGAAAATCGGTTATACTGATTTACATTGGTTAAGATGTATACCTATTTATCATAATTATTACCCATATAATGGATATAATCTGATCGACACTTCACATTTCGTAAGTAATTCATATTATTACCCCCTGCTAAATGAGATGGGATTAAATTATGTCGTAACTTTGGGACATACCGGAATTCCTCTAGACCCGAACATAAATAATAGTATAAAGATTATAGATTACGATTTCCTCTCTTATCATAAAAATCAAGTCGGCTACATATTCCATGATGTTAATTATGATATTTCATCGATTGCTTATTCTACCGGAAATGATGCTGAATTTTATGCTTATCAAGTAGGTGGACAGACCTTCTCGGAAATATCTTCTCAGATAGACAATTTCGGCTTCGGGAAAGAAGCTGGCCAAAGCTCAACCTACTCAATTTGGGTAAAAAACAGAGATACCACTATCGGAGAGATAAATCAATATGATCAACTTAATAATCTTTATACCTTCTACGCCGGAGTAGATGAACACTCGGAAGGATTTTTGTTAAGGGCTAAATTCCCTCCGTTGCACCAGAATTCGAATCACGGAGGAAAAGAATATTACTTATCGATAAGATCAAGAATAAATCCTGACCCGGGTGGTTCTCCTAATGATACAGTTGCTGTTGTTAGTTTTGGAATATCCACAGATAATATTGAAACCATATTACGGACAACTAGCCCGAAAATCGAATTGATGCCTGATTCAATGGAAACCGAACAAATAACACAACCCAGAATTATCAGGGCAAATGAATTTGATTCAAATGGAAACTATTCTAATATTATAATCCCTTTTGAGAAAACCAATGGTAGTAAAAAGTTAACAATCGATATATTATGGAAGGATAAGAGGGATTTGTATATAGATAAAATTGCAATTTATAATCATTATTATGATAGTTTATTTATCAAACCGTATGCAATACAAACATCTATTAGAAACAGGATTAAGTCTGTGTTAACAGATAAGTTCCAGGCAAAGAGCAATAATCCCTTGTGGGCACATGCCTATCATGATGAAGCAATGCCGCTTACTTATAGATGTTATAAAGAAATGAATGAATTAGCCCAGTTGCCGAATGTTTTAGGGGAAGGTAAATATGTAACCGGAGTCACGAATGTAAGCTGTTATACTTACGATCAAATGAGATTCGCATACAACATATGGAGACCACCTTACATAATGTATGAAGATTATCCAATCCTGGAAATAACAGATTCGGTATCTACAAATCCATCTTCAGGGAAGCACTCATTGCAGGTTGCTTTACAGAGATTAGTTGGATTTGATTGGGGTATATACGACGCTACAATGGGAATTCATAGAAACGGTTTAAAGTACTCAATCGAATTCGCTCAAAATTATAGTGGCGCTCTAAATGATGATATACCATTTTATCATACAATGCAGGTATGTGCGCAGAAAAATATATCTGATTCTGTAGTAAATACAGTTTATAATAGAGAGCCAAAACCAAATGAGATACAGGTGCAGGGATGGCTTGCGATGTGTTATGGAGCAAAAGGATTGATGTACTATGCAATTTATACTAACACACCGGGTCCGCCGCTAAATACTGGGGGAGCAATATACGGAGTGTTTTCAAGTTTGGGGGAGGAAAACCAAAATTGTCAGAATCCGTCACTTGCTCAGGTTCCAAACGAAAGATTTTATGCAGTAAAAGAATTAAACCAGGAAATTGACAAAATCAGTCCTACACTACTACAGTTGACGTGGATATATGGAGATAGTTCACATGACACAATTCCTTTAACCGGCAGATACATTACCTCTGTCACTTCATCTTTTGTAAACGAACTTAACGAACAAACAGTATTTGATCAAACATCAGAGAAATTTGTTGAACTTGGCTTCTTCAAGAAGACGATATCAATTGAAGATAATTATCTTGATTATTTTATGGTAGTAAACCGGAGGTGTTTAAGTAATGAAGGGAGGCACATCACTATAAAGTTAGATAAAAGTAGTACCGGGTTAAAGAACTGGAAGGTGACGGATGTAGCAACAAACACATCATATGTTGTGCTTGATACCGGAACCGTCAGTATTGATTTAGGTCCCGGTAGAGGAAAGCTCTTCAGACTTGAACCGGTAATGATAGCGGGAGGGACTCTGGCATATAATGAAACCATACCACAAAACACCTCATTTCAGGTAAAGGGAAATGTAATAGTCCCTTCAGGAAAAACACTCACCATAAATTCAGGGTCAAATCTGACATTTATAGACAGTTCTAAGCTCACTGTCTCGGGGACACTGATAATTAACGGTACAAGTAATAATAAGGCAAAGCTTGATTTCACATCCGGGGTAACCTGGAGGGGATTATTTCTGAATCCCGGAAGCAGTGCGACTATTGATTATGCTGAGATAGAGGATGCATACTGGGGGATTAATGCAAATGCCTGTTCATTATTAATACAAAACAGTGAGATAAAAAACTGCTATTTCGGGATATATTTGTACTATACATCCTACGACTATTACGGTACTGAGATAAGAAACTGTAATATACATAATACGATTTACGGAATAGAACTGAATCATTCTGCGCCTTTAATTACAAATTGCATAATTAGCGGAAGTGAAAATGGAATTAGCTGCATAAGCAGTTCGAACGTACATTTGGGTAATGACGAGGAAGGGGGATTAAATATAATCGGGGATGGAGATCTAGGTGTTTACTCTTATGCCTCAGATCCTTATCTCGGGATCTATGATGAAAAGACAGAGATAGGAGGATACAACAGTATTGTAGGAGCGGGCTATAATGTGGAAGCGGAGATGGATTCCTATGTGTATGCACATTTGAACTGGTGGGGCTCGTCAACTCCCGATCCATCAGAATTTAAAGAAGACGGAGGAGTAATAGACTATGACTATTATCTTGATTATTCACCATTCGGAGAAAGTCAAACACCTGAGGAAGGGGGAGAAGAAATCCTTGTAAAGGGAAAAACCGGACAGATTACTCTTGAGAGTTTGACAACAAAAGCAAAATATGAAAAAGCTGTAATTCATTATCTGAAAAACAGGAAGGCTGAAGCAAGAGTTTACTGTAACAGCATTCTTGATGAAGAAGTGGAAAACAGATTAAAATACCCGGCTTTGCGCTTACTGGTGAGATGTATGGATGAGGACAGTGTGAGAACAAACGTAATCGGAAAAATAAACAACACTCTTCTAACAACAGCCCAGACTGATTACAATGCTTATCTTGAGATGACTCTGGCGGATATTGTGAGAAGTAACTACTTAACAAGTCTGGACGGAATAATGACCAAATACAGAAATACAACCTATAAACCTTTGATATTGTTCAGGAAGTTCAGTTATCTTTATTTCGAGGAAGAGAATAGAGATTCAGCGAGGGTGATAGCAAATATAATGGAAGACCTGTATCCCGATCATGAATTAACGAAGAGTGCAAAGATGATGTTTGGGGTGACAACTCTGAAAAAGGAAACGGAAGAAACCTCAATAATTCCAAAAGAATATAAACTCTACCAGAATTATCCCAATCCGTTTAATCCCGTTACAACAATAAAATATCAACTGCCTGCAAACAGCAAAGTAACTTTAACGATATATGACATTCTGGGTAAGGAAGTGACAAAGCTTGTAGATAAGGAACAGGAAGCGGGAAAATATCAGATAACATTTGATGCAAAAAGATATGCGAGCGGAGTATATATCTGCCGGATAATAGCAGGTGATTTTGTAAAGACAATTAAGATGAGCCTGGTGAAGTAGCGTTTGTAACGTTCATAACGTTCGTAACGGATGAAGGAATGATGAGTTGATAATTTTAGAAGAGAGAAAAATGAAAATACAAATAATTATAATAATATTTATCCCGTTGTTTTTCGCTGAGTGTGTGAATGCGCAGAGCCAAAACCATATTTATTATTTCAATCATCACTGGCGTACTATTGGAGTTGGTTACGGCTATAATATTGAGAAAGCTGATATGAACCGTGACGACAGAGATGATATCATAGTCGGGAATTATAATGACACTTACCTGTACTACGGAGGGCCGGGGATAATAGACACAACTGCAGATGTAATCTATAAGGGAAGATGTCTGGCGATATTAGATTATAACGGAGACGGATATGAAGATATGATATGTATGCACTTAAGCGTATATGACAGTACCCGGTGGGATTATGACGGTGAGATGTTATATTATATGGGAAGTGATACCACCTCAATTTTGATTGATACGGTCTCCGATTATATTTATCCTCTGCCAACCAAGTATCCATTGGAACAGTACTTTGCAATAACACAAACAGGAAGACATGGTGTGAAATCCGGAGATTTTAACAAAGACGGGAAAAAAGATTTTGCTGTAACTTCAACAAATTGGCCATACACACCCTACCAACCCGGTGGGAAAGGTAAAATATACATTTATCTGGGAAAGGAATTACCTGTATATACCCCGGACTTTGAATTAGAAGGAAAAGATTTGCGAACCTATTTAGGAGAATATTTTGATGTTGGAGATATAAACGGTGATGATTATGATGATCTTCTTTTTAGTTCGATAATCGGGACAAGAACTCTTCCTCATACTGACAGTTTGCATTATTTGTACATATTTTATGGAAGCGACACACCAAATTTTATATTGGGGAACGAAGACTATAAATACGTCTCGTATGTTAAACCAAAAAGCAAATGGGCTGAGTGGTTTGTAAGAAATTTTTCAGTAGATGATATTAATTGTGACGGATATGATGACGTGGTCATTGGAAGAGGTAGCTATCTTCCTAGAGTAACGAATGTGCATTACGGTTCACCAACGGGAATAGATACAATACCTGATTTTGTAATTGTAGATCCTGATTCGACCATTGATCTATATGCGGGACATATTTCACAAACAATCGGTGATTATAATGCTGACGGATATAATGATTTTGTTGCATGGGGCGGGTATCATACTTTTTGTCTGTATTTGGGGGGTCCCTATATAAGTAACGAAAATCCGGTAGGTGCCTTGGGATTTGCAGCACCATTCTGGAATTGGCATTTTCCCTGTAAAGCCCTAACAGTTTCAGATCAGACAGGAAATGGTGAAGTAGAATTACTGGTAAATGCACGGAGCATTGACTCTGTTTCTTACGGTTATGCGGAGATGGTATCTGGTAATAGCGGAGTACACACGGATATAGGAGAGGAAACCAATATAAAAGAAACAGGGATAGATTTGAAGAACAATTATCCGAATCCGTTTAATCCGGAAACAGTAATCAGTTATCAGTTACCGGTAAACAGTAAAGTAATTTTAGGGATATATGACATTCTTGGGAGGGAGGTAAGTAAACTGGTGAATGAGGAACAGGAAGCAGGAAGTCACACAGTAAAATTTAATGCGGGCAACCTTTCAAGCGGAGTATATATCTGCCGTATAATCGCAGCTGATTTTGTGAAGACAATAAAGATGATATTAATGAAATAGCTTATTTGGATTTCTTTTTAGTAACCCTCTCTGACATTCCAGAACTGAGAGGGTTTTTAGAAAACCTCCTGCCTGTCCGGAGTGAATATATGCGATGATTTTCTTTCCATAACTTTTTTTCTCAAACATCCCGGTATTTTTCCCCTCCCCCGCACCGAAACTTTCAAATATTGAGCAAGACCTCTCAGGTCAAAAACATTCCTGCCGGTAGTGCCTGCACCTCCCCTGAAAACCTATGCACTCTGCTGTCGTTCGACAATATAAAGCCGCCTCTTAACCTTTTATCCGGAATCCCCTCACGGCTACAAGCCGGCAAAACCAAACCCGTTTTCGAAATTTTGTTTTATTTCCTTTTTATCTTACTTTTGCAATTATTAATATTCTGTTTAGTATTTATAACTAATATAATGAATTTCTTTACGGAAATATCTTTCGCGGGCGCCCTCGTATCTCTCCTGTTCCTTGCCTATACCCTGGCATTCTATAAAATAGAATCCACAGGAAAAAAATGTATCGCTGCGCTGATGCTTATTTCTTTCTACCTCTTCTCCTATGACTACTTGTTCGCCCTCTCCCAGTTCAAAATTCTCTCTTGCCTTTTTTTGCTCTATTTTCCCTTTATTTATTCCCTCTACCCTATCGCCTACAGGTATCTGGTATTTATCTCCGGGGATAAAAACGACAGATTGATTATCTCAGTCTTTAACTTGCTCCCCTTTGTTATGTTCTTTGTGATTCTTGTTTTTTATTTCTCACTTCCGGGTAATCAGCAAAACCTCCTTATCTATCCGGATTTTCCCGGCAGCGGAGAATCTTTCACATTTCTCTCCCTTTTTCAGATTTTTCTCTTTGCCGTCTACTATTTCCAGTTTGCTGTTTTCATTCTGATCTTTATTCGCCTCTATAAAACTCATAAGAAACGCAAGTCTGAATTGTTGCGCTCAGGAAAACCTTTCCTCCCTGATTGGATCTTCCTGCTTGTCTCCGCAAACCTTATTTACGAAGTGATCTATGCCCTGGCTTTTATTTTGTTCAATCTTCAATACTACAATCACCTCTTTAGCCAGCTCGCTAATCTGCTCCTGCTTATAGTAGTTATTGTTGTCTCCCTAAAGCACGATTCTCTCCTGCTTGAACTTAGGCTCAATTCATCCCCAAACATAAACTCATTTTTAAACAAAATCCAGGATGTGATTACCCCCGAAGAAACTCACGAAATTATTTCGGTCCTCCTGAAATTAATGAACGAAGAGAAGATTTACCGCAATCCTAATCTTAAACTCGAGTTACTTGCAAAGAAAATTGCCCTGCCTGTTAATAAACTCTCCCGGGTTATTAATACTAATTATTTGATGAATTTTTCTCAGTTTGTTAATAAATACCGCATCGAAGAGGCTATCGAACTCCTTAATAACCCCTCTGTCCGGATTGAGGAGATTTACCTGAAAGTCGGCTATTATACCCGTAGCACATTCAACCGCGCCTTTAAAATCCATACTGGACAAACCCCTACCGACTACTTTAAGTCCCATCATTAGCCCCTCTTTTGTTGCAAAACACAATTTGCAACATCCATTACTTGACTTTACTTCTTTTATTATTTTTATTATGTTCCGTATTTTTATTTTTTGGAGGCAATATGAAATCATTTGTTTTTTCTTTCTGTTCTCTCTTTTTTCTGTTTTTTTCACACTCTGCCTTTGCGCAATTCACTTACGTCCGAAATTATGGCACTAATTTGGCAGATGATAAAGGGAGCGAAGTGATTCTCACTTCAGATAATCATTATCTTGTAGTCGGAACTACCAAAATATTGAACCAATCAAATGCCGACATTTTTATTGCTAAATTTACTCATGATGGAGCTGCTGTATTTTCTAAAATATTTGAAACTTCCTATTACGATGAGGCAAGAGGGGTTGTCGAACTTGTCGACGGAAGCGGTTATATTATCATCGGAAAAACAAATGAATTTGATGACCAGGGGGATTGGGTTATTTTTAGAATTGATTTTAGCGGTAATGTCATTTGGAAAAAGTTTTTCGGAAATGTAGGCCTCGATGCCCCCGTCAGAATCCTGACTCTGTCAGACGGCAATTATGTCATTGTGGGTCAGGGTTATGGACAATTGATTGGAGTACCCAAAGAGATGGATGGCTGCTTTATTAAAATTAATTCTAATGGCGATTTCCTTAATGTTTATATAATTCCCGAGAATAAACGGGAATTCATAACTAACGCCTGTTTGGCTGCGGATGGCGGAATAGTAGCCTGTGGCTTTGTAAAACATCAAACTCAAAATAAGTACGAAGTATTCGTTTTTAAGCTTAAACCCGACTTTAATCAGGAATTTATAAATACCTACTCTTTTACTAGAGAAACTAAGGCTAATGCTATTACCCAACTTGAAAATGGTGAATTTATTATTGCTGGCTCCTATGACGTCGAAGGTAATGGCTTGTACCTCGACCCCTTGATTCTAAGAATTGATCCCGCTTCCAACCTTCTTAGATCCAGACAAATCACACAATTAAGGAATGACTCGTTTCTGGATATTAAACAACGTAAAGATGGTAAACTTGTTGCCTCCGGAAATTCCACTAAATACATGGTCTCTCCGGCAACTTCCAGTGCCGGCGTTTGGATTCTTGATACAAGCGGAGTTTATCGCTCCAGAAATGTTTTTGGCTCAAGAACTAACCATAGCTATGCAACTAATCTTAAGATCCATAACGACTCTCTTTTAATTCTTACTGGTTATGCTAATCTTAAAAACGACTATAGCGCTACTACTACCTATACTTTTTTCAATGCCTTCCTGGCTAAGACTGACACCGGTGGGTTCCATCGCGAATATTATTTTAGTAAAAACGGACTTGACTTCGGCTCAGTCCCTGTCGGAAATAATGCCGGGGATACTCTGATTATTGTCAATAACGGTTTTGACCATCTGAACTATTCACTCCTTTGGAATAGCGGCAAACCCCCTGTTTTCGACCTGCCCAACGTGATAACTTCCCTTGATACACTTTATTCATCAGACACTCTTAAAATTATAGGTATTTATACTCCTTCTTCAATTAGCAATGATTCCTCCGCTTTCAATTTTCACTACGCAAAACTCGGCTGGTCATCCAATATCCTCAAACAACTCTATCTCAAAGGCACGGGAACTTCCTCAACTGATATCTCGGATAGGAGTGATATCCCGGCAACTTTCGCTATATTCCAAAATCATCCTAATCCCTTCAATCCTGGAACGCGCATTAAATATCAACTACCCGTAAAAAGTAGAGTCCTGATTAAAATATATGATGCGTTGGGCAAAGAGATAACCACATTGGTGGATATGGAAAAGGAAGCGGGGGAATATGAAGAAATATTTGAAGCGAATAAACTGTCAAGCGGGGTCTATCTGTGTCGCATAATCACTGGTGCTTTTATAAAAACAATTAAGATGATGTTTATTAAGTAATTGTAAATCGGTAGTTAGTGTCACGCATTTTGTTGTTTTTGAATTCATAGTACATTACTTGTCTTGATGAAATGTCCAAAATCTATTTTTCATTAAACATGAAAAATAGAAAAAAGAATTAGCACATTGAACAAAGTCAATCCCCTGTACTTGGCTCAATTCTTTGTTTTATTTACTGCGAACAGAGAAGAAAAGATAAGTGGAAACAGCAAGTGCCCCGAGGATAATTACTGGTCGGTACAATGATGAAAAGAATGGCTCTGAAGGTCTTTCCCCTTGTGTAAAGGGGAGTGAAGTGTTCTCGAGTTTTGAAAGATCATCAAACAGTACTGTATCAGTGTGTGTTATGGAAAAATTGTTTACTCCCCTCCCATAAATATAATATCCATCTGCTTTTAATGTGCGCGTTACGGTATAGTCCGCGAAAAGCCCATCCCGGGATAGATCTGAATAGTGGACTGAAACGTCTTCCAAAGTGTAGTTAATTTCCCGGTTTGACTCAGCGGTTTGGTTTACCGGGGCAAGAAGACTTTTGAGCTTTCCTTCAAATACATTAAGGGGGAGAGGTGTATTAATCTTAATGGTGTATTCCCCCCCCTCTAATTTTGTTGAAAGCTGCCTTGCCGATGAGTCTATAATCTCATAAAAGATTTCCAGGTTCGATTTAGCACTTTCCCTTCCCTGCGATAGTGCGGGTATATTGAATGCTACTAAAATAACCAGGAAAATCAGAGTCCGTCTTCTCATCGTCTATATTTTCATGCCTCTTAGTCTTCTTACTCTTTCTTCAATCGGAGGATGTGTGGAAAAGAGCTTCATGAATGATCTTCCCGATAATGGATTCACGATGAACATGTGGGCAGTAGCAGGCTCTGAATGACTTACACCCTTAATTTGGTTTGCGGTGCTTAGTTTTTCTAATGCAGAAGCAAGCCCCAATGGATTTGCCGCAAAACGCGCTCCGCTTTCGTCAGCCAGGTACTCGCGTGACCTCGATATCCCCAGCTGTATTAAGGTGGCAATTATCGGAGCAAGTATTATCATTAACAATGAGGCAATCCAATTGTCATCATCATTCCCGCCTCGCCCAAAGAAATAAGCCCACTGTGCCATTTGAACCAGAAATGATATTGTACCGACAAATGTTGCAACTACTGATCCGATTAAAATATCCTTGTTCTTTATATGTGCAAGTTCATGAGCAAGTACACCTTCGATTTCTTCAGTATTCAGTATTCTCAAAATTCCGGTTGTAACCACAACTGCAGAGTTCTGTGCGTTCCTGCCGGTTGCAAAGGCGTTTGGGGTTGGATCGTCTACTGCATATAGCTTGGGCATTGGAAGTCCCGCTCTGACTGTTAAATTCTCTACTAATGAAAATAGCTTAGGCGCACTGTTCCTGTCCAATGGCTTGGCTCTGTACATTTTCAGCACTATTTTATCAGAAAACCAGTACGAACCAAAGTTCATTACCAGGGCTATGACGAAGGCTATCATCATGCCCCCTTGCCCGCCAAGCATGTTCCCTGCAAACAGGAAGAGAACAAACATTAAGGTCATTAAAAATACTGTTTTTATTGAGTTCATTAAGTCTCCTATTAGTTTTTTCTGATTAGACAGAAATTAGATCGAAAAGGTTCATAATTTATGGCCGTATTTTTCATTTTGTTACCACTTTTAACCCTGTAATCCCTATCATAATTAGGGTGATAAAAAATAATCGCAAGAAATCCTTCTCTTCCTTGAACAGGATTATCCCTAAAATTACAGAGGCAATTACCCCTATACCTGTCCAGACAGCATACCCGGTTCCGATTGGCAGGGTCCTTACTGCATACGAAAGAAGCAACATGCTTATCACCATGCAAATTACCGTTATGATTGAGGGAATTATCCGGGTAAAACCGTCTGAGTATTTCATGCCGATTACCCAACCTGCCTCGAATAATCCCGCAATAAAAAGAAGTAACCACGCTGTGTTTGTGTTTAATACCGGGTATTTCATTTCAGTCTTAGGAGATAATCGGAAATTTTCCCGAGGTCTTTTACGTCCTGATTGCCATAAGATGGCATTATTGATCTGTATTTTTCTTTGAACTCCTTGAGTCGTCCTTCTTCTACATAGTCTGCTGGATTGCGCAGATAATTGATAAGTTGCTCTCGGTCATAGTGTTCACTTACTGCATATAGTGTTGGACCCATAGGTGTGCCTCTTAAGTCAGCTCCGTGACACGTTACACAATTGAGACGGTCAATAAGGAGTTTCCCTTCATCTTCGTACGTTTCCGTTGTGCTGGATTCATTGTTCATTACCGGGTGCGTCTCTTCTTTTCTGAGTATCCGTTGCATTATAAAGAGTATTACGAATGCTCCAAGTATCACCACTGTCCAGATTTGTGCTTTAGACATTTTTTTTCCTTTTATTCATTTTCAATAATTGCGTCGTAGTAAACTTTGAATGATTTGATTGATTTGAATATTGCTTCCGCAAGTTGATTTTGTCCCTCTTCGCTTTTTAGGAAAGCAGCATCCTTGGGATTGGACAGAAATCCCGCCTCTACTAGTACCGAGGGCATTGACGCCCCTACTAGTACGTAAAATCCGGCTTGTTTCACTCCTTTGGAGGCAATATCCACCCCCTGACGAACGTGATTATCCATAATTTCTGCAAACTTTTCTGAATAGCGCATATAAGAAGAATGTGCCATTGTTACCAATATGAAATTTTCGTCAGTAAGTTTTTGATAACGGTCCTGATTGTCTTCAAACTTTATAACACTGTTCTCAAACTCCGCAATTGCTATGGCTTCTTCTGTTCTTCCGGGTCGTAGAAGATATACTTCAAAACCATTCGGTCCGGTGTTCTTTTTAGGTACAGAGTTACAGTGAATTGATATGAACAGTTTTCCGTTGTTTTCATTTGCTATTTTTCCCCGTTTGTATAACTCAACAAAGTTATCGGTCGATCGTGTATAAACAACTTTTACTTCCGGCATGTTCTCTTTCAGAAGCCTGCCTATCTTTAGCGCAAGTGCAAGATTAATCTCTTTCTCTTTGATGTTGTTTACTCCAATCGCCCCCGGATCCTTACCTCCATGCCCGGGATCGAGTACAATAACATCAAAAAACCACTTGTCTTTTTCATTTTTTTCGTTTTTTGCTTTCTCGCGGAATGTTTTGTTGTGCATTGTGACCAGAATGTCGTTCCCCGAGTTTATTACTTCATAAGTGCTTAAATTCTTGTCAATGCTTAGGGAAAGCGTGCTCTCCCCCTTCTCTGTTTCCAGGATGATTTTTTTAATCAGTCCTTTGGGTGAATTGTGTTTTAACAATGATGGATTAATGTCTCCTTTCGGAAAGACAATTTTAATTATCCCGTTATTAATTGTATGCGTATATTTCCCGAGTTTTACCCCTCCCTTAAGTGTTAGAAGTGTTCCGTTTGCTTTTTCATCTATTACCAGGTTGAGTCCGACTTTGCTTTCGCTTTTTTCTTCCTCTTTCTCTTCGCTTTCTGTTGTCTGTTTATCCTCTTTTGTGTTCTTCGAAATCACTGATAAATCTTCTCCAAAACAACGATTTAGTAGCGAAGTTGTGTACTCAAGCGGCAAGTAAATTCCGTTCTCTTTTATCTGTGAGGATAAAGGAAGCTGTATTGTTTCCGATTTGTTGGTTTCTTTATTATAAAGTACTACAAATGGATTTTTTGCGGTTAATTTAAGAGTGTGTCCTTTGAATTTAAGTTCAATCTTGGCATTTTCAGGATTTACATAATAACCAAGTCCGTATGCTTTAGCTAGTTCCAGAGCGGATATATAGGTTATCCCCCCTTTTTGAAATGCGGAAACCTTCCCCTCCTTTCCTCCAACGGAAAGTGCTACCTTGGAATTCTCCGTCTGGGAATATGCTCCCCCACTAAGGACGAGAATTAAATATAACAAAATTGCAAAAAAAATGTTTTTTCTAACCGGCATTCAAAAGTAATTTGTGATGAAATTTCTTAAAACTGAGTTATAATTTACTCTTTTTTTGCTATACACTTCAATAGAAAAGAACAGGGTTCAATATAGCGTTTCCTTAATTAATTCATTTCCCCTCGGTTTTTTCCCTGAGATTTGAATTGCTTCAAGTAATCTGTTGGTAACTGGTTCAATCTTATTATGAAGATCCGTAAAGATCTCGGCAATTACCTCCCCTTTTTTAATTTGTGTGCCTGTTTTAGGATACAAGATGATTCCGGCTTTGGGATCGATTTTATCTTCCTTTGTTAGTCGCCCTGCACCAAGCTCCAATGATGCAATCCCGATTTGATATGTATCCACTGCAGTTAGAAATCCTTTTGCCGGAGCATGTATTTTTTTATGGTATCTTGATTCTGGATATAATTCCGGTTGAAGAAGATATTTTATATCTCCCCCCTGCAGTTTTACGATTTCTAGAAATTTATCAAATGCTTTTCCGTTTTTAATAAGTTGCTTTGATATCTCTACCCCCTCCTCAACTGAACCGGCTTTCCCGCCAAGGAAAATCATTGCACCCGAAAGTGTGAAAGTCAGTTCGCAAAGGTCTTTTACGTATTCCCCTTTCAAAACTTTTACTGTTTCATATATCTCAAGCCAGTTCCCAATGTAATTCCCAAGGGGCTGATTCATATCCGTTATAAAAGCAATCGCTTTTTTGTTAAAAGCTTTTGCGGTTTCTATTAGAGATTTTGCAAGAAGAACTGAATCTCCGTGCTTTTGCATAAAGGCACCGTTACCGGTTTTCACATCTATTACAAATCCTTCAGCTCCTTCAGCAAGTTTTTTACTCATAATACTTGCCGTTATTAGTGGAATTGACTCAACGGTTGCCGTAACATCCCTGAGGGCATAAATCAATTTGTCAGCCGGCGCTATCTCTTTTGTCTGCCCAATCATAACTCCCCCTGCCTTTGCAAGTATATGGCGGTAGCCCCTTAATCCAATGTTGGTTCTAAAGCCGGGAATAGATTCCAGCTTATCCAACGTACCCCCCGTATGCCCCAGACCGCGCCCTGAAATCATTGGTACTTTGACCCCGGATGACGCTACAATCGGAGCAAGGATCAAAGAGGTTTTATCCCCCACCCCGCCTGTAGAGTGTTTGTCTATTTTTGCTCCCTTTATAGCTGAAAGATCTATAACTTTCCCGCTGTGAAGCATTATCTTTGTCAGCGCGGCAGTCTCTTCTTTTTTCATTCCCTTGTAGTAAATTGCCATTAATAGTGCTGACATTTGATAGTCTGGAATTTTGCTCTTTATAAAACCGTCGATTATATAATGTATTTCTTCACCGGTTAATGCGTATCCGTTTCTTTTTTTCCTTATTATTTCTACTGTGTTCATATTTTTTCTGTGTTAAATAGTTACATTTTTGTAATGATTGATTTCCGGTAAGCCATTCACGGAAACAAACGTGATTACATCTACTCTGCATAACTGATCGGTTAGTCTGTTTACATATAAATAAAACTCTGCCACTTTTTTGATTTTGCTTAGTTTATTCTGCTTGACTGTCTCCTCCGGAGAAACTGTGTCCTTTTTGGATTTTGATCTGACTTCCACAAAAACAAGCGTATCCTTTTCCTTCGCCACAATATCAACTTCCCCGACATTTCCGTATCGGAAGTTTCGTTTAACTATCGAATAACCGGACTTAATCAGATAACTGACCGCCATTTCTTCATATGCATCCCCTTTTTGTTTGGTTGTTTCAGTCATTCGATTTTTCTCCTTCGAGTATCCGAGTTAAGAAAGTTTTTCTGTGATATTCGGTTATCCCGAACTTTTTAATACTTTCAATATGGTCCTTTGTCGGATATCCTTTATTCTGTTTCCACTTGTAATCAGGGTATGTGCAATCTAGTTCAAGCATGATGGAATCTCTCACAACTTTTGCAATAATTGATGCGGCGGCTATTGTTAGGGAAAGTCCATCCCCCTTGATTACTGTTTTTATCTTTGGATCGTTTTTATATGTTTTGTTACCATCAACAAGTATAAATTCCGGAGTTATTGCTAAGTTATTCACCGCCTCCTCCATTGCTCGCATGGTAGCTTGGAGTATATTGATTTTATCTATTACCCCGTGAGAAACAACGGAATATGAATAAGCTAAAGCAATCTGCTTTATTTCTTCGGATAATTTCCCCCTCATTGAGGCGGATAATTTTTTCGAGTCCTTTATCCTCCGGTTATTGTAATCAACCGGTAGAATGACTGCAGCCGCTACTACCGGACCAGCGAGTGGACCCCTCCCCGCTTCATCTACTCCCGCAATTAGCTTGATGCCGTTAACCCGGTATCCGTCGTCAAATTTTTTCATACACCCGCATATATTGCCACTAGTCCTGCAATCATTGCAATTTTCAGGATTCCACTTATGTTTTTCATATTTCGCTTACTGTTATCGAGATAAAAAAGTTTATAAATAATAATTAAAAGTGGGTTTACTACCAACATCACAATAATGAAATATTCGATCTTGTAAACTCCGCTTATATAAGGATAAAAAGTAAAAAGCATAAGCAAGAACAACACCCCCGTTGCAAGATTCAATGCTTTTTTGCTACCTGCAATTATCGGGAAGGTCACGATTCCAATTTTACGGTCCCCTTCAATATCCTCTATATCTTTTACTACTTCCCTGACAAAGTTGATTAATAATGCAAAAATAGCGGGAATAATTCCCCCGCCTATATTATCTGCAAGCAATCCCCCGTATATAAAAGCCATTCCCGTCATAAACGAGACAGTGAAATTCCCCGCTAAAGGTACTCGTTTGAGTTTGTATGAGTATATAAAAATTATAACCGTTGAAAATAATACAAAAATCAACGCTTCAACTCCGGCCCAGAAAGCTAAATCAAGCGAAAGAAGAACCAAAAATATATACAGAATAAAAGCCCCCCTTAGAGTTATTTGCCCGGATGGTAATATTCTGTCTGGTCGATTTATTTTATCAATTTCCAGATCATAATAATCGTTGATTACATTTCCTGCAGCACCTGCCAACCCTCCGGATAAAGCAGCTAGTATTGTTTCCGGCCGAAGGTTCCCCCCTTTTCTGCTGATCATATAAGCAACAATTACCGACATTACCGTAATTACAAAATTTAGTGGCCTGATGATTTTGTAGACCGCTAATAACTTTTTTAATAAGACCATAAAATACTATATTTAAAAGCTAAAAAATAAAATGCAATATAAATTTTTTACTGACAATTATTAAATAATAAATACTGGTTTAATGGAATATAAACAGGCCAAAATAGGTAAATTACTGATTGAGATAATTCCGGATAGGTGCGATTTCTGCGGGTGCTGCGTGGGTGTATGCCCTGAAGACGCAATCGAACTTAAAGAGGCGGAGATTAGAATCATCGCCGAAAATTGCACTAATTGTTCGAAATGTATTTGGTCCTGTCCGATTGAAGTTATAAAATTTAATAAAGAGGGGATCCTCGTGTAATATGAAAAATTACTACGATATAATTGTGGTGGGTGCTGGACCCGCCGGATCAGTGGCTGCGAGATATGCCGCTCGGCATGGGGTTTCTGTTCTTTTACTGGAGAAGGACCGCGATGTCGGCTATCCGGTTAGATGTGGTGAAGCAGTAAATAAATCCCGTATTATTGAGTTTATTGACCCCGATGAGAAGTGGATTTGTGCACATATTAATAAATTTCGCTTCGTCGCTCCGAATGATAAGGAAGTTACTCTTCAATTCAGAGAGGAAGGATATATTCTCGAGAGAAGAATATTCGACTACCAACTTGCAAAACTTGCTTCCGAGGAAGGCGCCGAGGTTGTAACACGTGCATATGTTAACGGACTGATAATAGATGAAGACTGCGTTCGCGGTGTAAAGGCATTAATTAGAGGGGAAGAAATTAAGATAAAATCGAAAATTGTTATCGCTGCTGATGGAGTAGAGTCTCGGGTGGGACGATGGGCAGGCTTGAAAACTCATATTGATTTCCGTGATATGGAAAGCTGCGTACAGGTTACGGCATCAAATATTAACAACATCAATCCGGACACCTGCTACTTCTATTTCGGCGAGAATGTTGCCCCCTCAGGATATTTCTGGATTTTCCCTAAAGGAAATCATATTGCTAATATTGGTCTGGGAGTTAGCGGAATCATAGGAAAAAAGAAATCCGCACTGAAATATTTCAATCAATTTATGGAACGAAGATACCCGGATGCTCCTTTCCTTACTTCTATAGCTGGCGGAGTCCCTTGTTCTGTTACATTAAAAAAAATCTCTTCGAATGGTATTATCCTGACGGGAGATGCGGCTCGACAGGTAAATCCTCTTACCGGTGGGGGTATTTCAAGTGGAATGATTGGCGGTAGTATTGCAGGGGATATTGCCGGACACTCAATCAAACGTAATACAACTGACTACTTATCAAAGTATCCGGAATTGTGGCATCAGCAGGTCGGGAAAAAACATGAAATTTATAACCGGATAAAAAACGGTATTTATAATTTTACTGACGATAAATTTAATAAGATTGCCGATTCTGTCCTTAAATTGCCCGACGACAAAAGAACTCTTCGCAATGTTTTTACAACTGCTTTAATCAACCAGCCCTCTCTCTTATTGGATGTGGCAAAAGTATTCATTTATTAAAGACAAGGACCTTATGAGACTATTTGGCTTTCCTTTGATTCTGTTCATATTTTTCAGTGCTTTTCTTTACTCACAAACATCCGAGAGTTCTAAAAGTCAATTGCCTCTTGCCTTTGATGAAAAGCGTGATCCATCTGTCGATTTGAAATATGCTGTTACACTGGCTAAAAAAGAAAAGAAGAATATTCTCTTGGATGTGGGTGGCGAATGGTGCATTTGGTGCAAACGGTTGGATGAGTTTTTTGAAGCTGACACCGTATTGAATAATTTTTTACGTCAAAATTTTGTAGTTCTGAAGGTTAATTACAGCAAGGAAAATAAAAACGAAAAATTTCTTTCAAAGTACCCTAAAGTCGCTGGTTATCCTCATTTCTTTGTGTTGAACAGAAACGGCAGGTTTTTGCATAGTCAGAATACTGGTGATTTGGAAGCGGGAAAAGGTTATGACTTGGTTAAAATGATGTCCTTCTTAAAAAAATGGGCACCGAAAAAATAGCGGTATTTATTCGTCCTTTAAATCGCGGGTCATAAGATCGTTTGTTGATTTTATCGGATCTTTATCTTCAAAAAGCATTTTATAAACTTCGTTGGTTATCGGAGTTTCAATTTTGTATTTCATCGCCAACTCCCTTGCACTCCGGGCTGTTTGTACCCCTTCCGCATAGGCAGTCATGGATTTAAGAATGTCTTTTAACTTCATTCCCTGACCGATTTTCTCCCCCACATGCCTGTTCCTGCTGTGCCTGCTCATGCATGTAACAATAAGATCCCCCATTCCGGAAAGACCTGCGAACGTCTCGTTCCTCGCTCCCATTGCAACTCCCAGCCTGGTTATCTCTGCTATGCCTCGGGTCATAATCGCAGCTTTTGTGTTATCACCAAATTTAGCTCCCTCAATTATCCCCGCCCCAATAGCTATAACATTCTTAAACGCTCCTCCAAGTTCAACACCTAAAATATCCGTGGCAGAGTAGACTCGAAAGTATGAGGTCATGAATGCGGCCTGAACTGTTTTCGCTGTTTCCTTGTCTTTGGAAGCAGCTACAACTGCAGTCGGAATTCGGAGACTCACTTCTTCAGCGTGGCTTGGGCCTGATAGGACGCTGATTTGTGATGTGTGTATATCGGCAAAAACATCTTTTAACATTCCTGACATTGTTAGGGTCGATTTGATTTCTATTCCCTTTGATACACTCACAAAAATTGAGTTCCTTACCGAACTAAACTGGATTTTTTTTACTACATCCCTTAGGAATTGAGACGGAATTGCAAGAACAATTAGGTTTTTATCATCGGTAGCTTCTTCTAGATCGTGTGTAATATTAATTTCGTCAGGAAGGTCAATCCCCGGAAGATATGTTTTATTCTCTCGTGTTTTGTGAATTTGTCTAGCATAGTGCCTGTCAGACTCCCACAACGTGACTGAGTGTCCATTATAATGTAGCAGTACTGCAAGAGTCGTTCCCCAGGCACCTGCCCCTATAACAGATACTTTCACGACTTCGTTTTCTTCTTAAAGTTCACCTTGCTTTCACTCCCATTGATTATTCTTACAATATTCTTTCTGTGCGTATATAATACAAGCAATGAAAGGATAATCATGAAAGGCAGTAAAGTATAATACCCGGTAATATGAACGTGAAATAAATTTTCACGGATTATCATCGTCAGAGGAATTGAAAGCGCTGCAGTCATCGAACCGAGCGATACGTATCTTGATAAAAGAAGTACTATAAGAAATACACCAAGCGCAACAAGTATGTCCACGGTAACAATGGTTACTAGAATTCCAAGTCCGGTTGCAATTCCTTTACCCCCGCGGAAATCGGCAAAAACTGACCATACATGCCCTATAACAGCAGCTGAACCTGCAATTATCTGCACCAATGTGAAATCATCAAATGGTGTTAGGTTGTTAAATGGAAAATTACCATAATGAAGTCGCGCAATTATTACTACAGCAAGAACTCCCTTTAAAGCATCCAGAATGATTACTAACAAACCGTATTTCCATCCTAATACTCTCCACACATTCGTACCACCTGCGTTTCCACTACCATGATTACGAATGTCAATTCCGCTTACCATCTTAGAGATAAGTAAACTGGTCGGAATTGCACCTGCTAAATAGGATAATACAACTATTAGCGTTAAAAGATACATATTTAAACTTTCAGATTTTTTTAAGTTGTAAATTTACGAAATTTTCTTTTATTCTAAACCCCAATAAAAACTACCTGTCATTTCGACCTCTTCGCCCCAGTATTATCTCCTTCATTAATGTAATGTCCTCTGATGTGGTAATTTTGAAGTTTAACGGCGATCCCTCCACGAAGTTTATCTCATAGCCCGAATTATATACCAACATTGATTCATCCGTGGCAATAAAACCACTATCCCCTAAAAACCGAAATGCTTCATTGATGATTTCATACCTGAAGATTTGTGGCGTTTGAATACTCAGTAAATGCTTCCTTTCCGGATATTCAAGAAAACTGTTTGTTGCCTTTATTATGGTGTCCCTGACTCCGGTTGCTACTACAGCGGTCCCTTTTTCCTTGGCGGTTTTCAGCGCCTTTTTTAGTATCTCCGGAGGAAGAAGCGGTCTTACTGAATCATGAACAATAATAAGGTCTCCATTCTTCATTGATAAACTTCTTAGGGCATTATGTACTGAATGTTGCCTTTCCTTTCCTCCGGATACAACTTTTATTGGTTTGCTGAATCCATATTTTTGAGCAAGTTTTGCTGGTATGTTTTTGTACTCCTCGCTTACCGCTACTACTATTTCGTTCACTTGTGAACATTTGTTGAAAATTCCAAGTGTATAAGCCAGAATTTCCACACCGGCAACTTTACGGTATTGCTTTGGTAATGTACCGCCGATTCTTGTCCCGCTTCCGCCTGCCGGAATTATTACAGCTGTTTTCATCTTCTGGATTTATTATTCCACCATCATCGCATCACCATAGCTGAGCATTCTATACCCTTCCTTTAATGCGCGTTTATATGCTTTCATAGTTAGCTCGGTCCCGCCAAAAGCACAAACAAGCATAATTAAGGTGGATTGCGGATTATGAAAGTTGGTGATAAGTTTCTTAGTTATCTTAAAATCATAAGGTGGATAAATAAATTTATCTGTCCAACCTCGATTCTCTCTTGCAAATCCCTCAGCCGTAACACTGCTCTCAAGCGCACGAACTGTGCTTGTTCCAACTACAACAACCTTTTTTTGGTTTGATATTGCTTTGTTGATTATTTCAACTGAAGATCTTGGAACATGAAAATACTCCGAGTCCATCCTGTGCTTCGTTAGGTCTTCTACTTCTACATCGCGAAAAGTGCCAAGTCCTATATGCAATATAATCGGAGCTATTTCAACCCCTTTCTTCTTTATTTTTTCAAGCAGACGATTTGTAAAGTGAAGCCCTGCAGTCGGCGCGGCAACTGATCCATCAACTTTAGCGTATACTGTTTGATAATTTTCTCTGTCGCCTGGCTCTGAATCTCTTTTAATGTATGGCGGCAATGGCGTTAACCCTATTTTTTCTATAATTTCCAGTACATTTGGCTTATTAAAACGCACCGTCCTTCCTCTCGAGGTCGTGTTATCTATAACTTCGCACCACATACCATCCTCAAAGTAAATTTTGTTGCCAATCCTCACTTTCCTTGCAGGATCAACAATAACATCCCATATCCACTCGGTTGTATTTAATTCCCTAAGTAGAAAAACTTCGATTTTTGCATTCGTTTTTTCTTTCCTGCCGTAGAGTCGGGCTTGAATAACTCTTGATTCATTTACAACCAAGACATCCCCTGATTCCAAATGATCAATAACATTCGAAAAGACTTTGCTCTCAATACCTCCCGTTTCTTTGTTTACAACCAATAATTTGGCTTTATCTCTTGGACTTACGGGATATTTGGGAATATTCTTTTTTACTAAGTTGTAATTAAAATCTGATAATTTCATTTCATACCTTTAATATTTATTGACCTTATTCTAACAATAATTTTGTACCGGGAGGGCATTTCCCTCCCGGTATATCGATTTATTATTTCTTTTTCGCTTTTGCTCTTAATTCAGTCACAACTGCTCTTGCTGCTGCAAGTCTTGCAATCGGTACTCTGAACGGACTGCAACTAACGTAGTTCAAACCAATCCTATGACAGAATTCTACTGAAGATGGTTCGCCACCATGCTCACCACATATTCCAACTTTAAGATTTTGCCTTATACTTCTCCCTTTATTTACACCAATCTTCATCAGTTCGCCAACTCCGGCTTGGTCTATTGCTTCGAACGGATCTACTGGTAATATTTCTTTATCTACGTATAGCGGTAAGAATTTACCCGAATCATCTCTGGATAATCCAAATGCGGTTTGCGTAAGGTCGTTAGTTCCATAGCTGAAGAATTCTGCAACTTGTGCGATTTCGTTAGCAGTAATCGCGGCACGGGGTAATTCGATCATTGTCCCTACCAGATAATCGAATTTGATCTTTTTCTCCGCCATGACTTCTTTTGCAACTCTTCGAACTATACCTTCCTGTAACTTTAGCTCGTTAACGTGTCCAACTAATGGAATCATGATTTCCGGTTTAACTTTTACTCCTTCCTTGATTGATTCTGCCGCCGCTTCAAATATTGCTCTTGCTTGCATCTCTGTGATTTCGGGATATAAAATTCCTAACCGGCATCCTCTGAAACCAAGCATGGGATTAAATTCATGTAATGAATGTATTTTATCTATTATTCTCTGCGGACTCACGTTTAATCCCTTTGCAACTTCTTTAATTTCTTTATCCGTTTGCGGAAGGAATTCATGCAAAGGTGGATCGAGTGTTCTTACTGTCACCGGATAACCTTTCATTGCCTTAAATATGCCTTTGAAGTCAGCTCTTTGGAATGGAAGTAATTCTGCTAATGCCTTTTTCCTGTCTTCTAAAGTTTCTGAGAGAATCATTTTCCTGATGGATGTGATTCTCGATTCTCCAAAGAACATATGCTCCGTTCTGCAAAGTCCTATACCCTCTGCTCCAAATGCAATTGCGTTTGATGCCTGATCAGGTTGATCTGCATTGGTTCTTATTCCAAGACTTCTGTACGAATCTGCCCATTTCATCAAGTTATTATAAGTTTGAAACACCTTCGATTTTTTAGAATCCAATGTCTTGCTTATAAGGACTTGCACAACTTCTGATGGTTTGGTATCCAGCTTTCCGGCAATAACTTCTCCGGTCGATCCGTCAATGGAAATGAAATCGCCTTCCTTAAGTACTGTGGTTTGTCCTTCTACTCCTACGGTCCTGTTCTTGTAATTAACCAATAGTTTTCCGCAGCCTGCCACACAAACTTTTCCCATCTGACGGGCAACTAATGCTGCATGTGAAGTCATACCTCCACGTGCGGTTAAGATTCCCTCTGATGCATTCATTCCCTTTATGTCTTCTGGAGATGTTTCAACTCTAACAAGTACAACTTTATCTCCGTTGGCTGCCATTTTAACTGCATCTTCGGCACTCAGAGCAATTTTTCCTGAGGCAGCACCCGGCCCGGCATTCAATCCTTTAGTAAGAAATCTGCCCGCTGCAATCGCTTTCTTTTTCTCTTCTGGGTCAAAAACTGGCCTGAGTAATTGATTTAACTGGTTAGGTTCAATTCTCATGATGGCTTCTTCTTTGGAGATTAATTTTTCGTTCACCATATCAACTGCCATTTTAACGGCTGCGAAACCGGTTCGCTTCCCTACTCTGCACTGAAGCATCCATAGTTTTCCCTGCTGGATTGTGAATTCCACATCCATCATGTCTTTGTAGTGCTTCTCAAGAAGACTTCTGTATTTAATGAGTTCATTATAAATTTTTGGATTATCCTTTTTCAATTCTGCTATTGGCAGCGGCGTTCTTGTTCCGGCAACAACATCCTCCCCTTGTGCATTAAAGAGATATTCTCCATAAAATACGTTCTCTCCTGAGGCGGCATCTCTCGTAAACGCTACGCCGGTTCCGGAGTCCTCCCCCATATTTCCAAATACCATGGACTGTACGTTGACTGCTGTTCCCCACGACTCGGGAATGTTGTTAAGCTTCCGGTACGTGATGGCTCTGTCATTCATCCATGATCCGAATACTGCACCAATAGCTCCCCACAACTGCTCTTCTGGTTTTTCAGGGAAATTGTGTCCGGTTTTATCTTTGATTGCTTTCTTGAATTCTGCAACTAACTCTTTTAAGTCCTCAGTTGTAAGTTCAGTGTCAAGTTTAATTTTTCTCTTTGCTTTTTTTGCATCAAGTATAACTTCAAATGGATCGTGTTCATGCTTATCAACTGGTTTAAGTCCAAGAACCACATCACCATACATCTGTACGAATCTTCTGTATGAATCATATACAAACCTTGGATTGTTCGTTTTCTTTATCATCCCCTCTACCACTGCATCGTTTAGTCCAAGATTAAGAATGGTGTCCATCATACCTGGCATTGATGCTCTTGCTCCGCTTCTTACTGATAAAAGCAGTGGGTTTTTTGCATCGCCGAACTTTGCACTCATTGCTTTTTCAACTCGCTCTAATGCTTGCTTCACTTGAGCAACTAACTCCTTTGGATACTTGTTTTTATTCGCATAATAATATGTACACACTTCTGTTGTTATTGTGAATCCGGCTGGAACGGGTATTCCTATGTTAACCATTTCCGCTAAATTGGCTCCCTTTCCTCCCAATAATTCTTTCATCTGTGCCTTCCCTTCGGCTTTTTTTCCGCCAAAGAAATAGACATACTTTTGTTTTGTTGCCATTCTTACCTCCGTTATGTTGATTTATTTCGTAACTGCAAATTGTTCTTAACTTCAGTTACTCGGTTTAATATTATATTATTTATTTCTTTTTCATTATCAAATCTGATTTCTATCTTTAGATAAAAAATATCGATATCATCCAGTTCCTTTAAATAGGAAAATAATCTTACCGCGTCTTTTTGTGTGGTTATCACAGAGTGCACATTCAATGCATAAAATTCTTTCCTGATCCTTTTAATATCATCCTCAGTATAAAACTTGTGATCCCTTAACACTATATGGTTTGCTGTTTCAATGTTTATCTTCTTAAGTGCATTAATAAAGGAATATGGATTTGCAATTCCACTCACTACCAGACTTTTTTGTCCCACGAATTCTTCTGGTTTGTAATGAAGATTGCTTTTCAGGTCCACAAACCCAACTGTTTCATAGTAACCATTAAAAACTTTTTTCCCCTGAAAGTGCCTTGTTGTGCTTTCACCAATTTGAGCTATCTCCGAAAATTTTCTGTTTATCACAATAACGTCCCCCCTCTTCACTGACTCAATCGGTTCCCGCATGTTCCCCGTAGGTAACATCATCCTTCTGTAACGATTTGATGTTATTAAATGCCTCTGCTCAAAAATCACTACGTCAAGATCACGATTGATCCATCTGTGTTGAAACGCATCATCAAGTATTATCACATCAATCTCTGTTTCTTTTAATAAACGCTTGGCACCATAAACTCTGTTCTCTGAAACTGCCGCTGGTATACGGCATTCAACCACACATTGAAAAATTTCATCCCCGCTCTTCTCTACGCTTGTAAGAATTTCTCCCTTTTTTGACACCAACAGATATCCCTTTGATTTCCTTCCATATCCTCGGCTAAGTATCGCCGGTCGGTATCCCTTTGATTTTAATAGTTCTGCTATATAAATAGTCAAAGGTGTTTTTCCTGAGCCCCCAACTGTCAAATTTCCTACTGAAATAATCGGAACGGATACTCGCTTCGCTTTAAATACTCCCTTGTCAAACAGAAAATTTCTGAACCTTATGATCAATTCATAAATCGGTGTTAATGGTATCAATACTATCCTGATCAGATCAAGAAATTTCATGCGGCAAATACTCCGGCATTTCTTTGCATCGTTCTCAATTTCTCACCGCATTCAGCAATAACAGACGACGTTTCTTCGTAGCTCGCATCTTTATTGATCATAATCGGTTCCGAATATATGAGCCTGACTTCAGAAAAAGGCTTCGGTATTTCAAACTCATCCCAGCTCTTGAGCACATATTTACTTTTATAACCTACCCCTAATAGAATCAACGGTACTCCGCTTTTTTTCGCCGAGACTACCGCTCCTGCTTTTAACTCTTGTCTCGGTCCTCTTGGTCCGTCAGGTGTGATACATACACATCCTTCAAATTTTGCGTAATCCACCATTACCCCCAAGGATACTTCTCCCCCTTGAGAACTTGATCCTCGCGTTACTTTGTAATTCCACCTCTTAAGGATTCTTGCAAGTATCTCACCATCTTTGCTTTGACTGATTATCCCAAGCATCCTCATATTCCTGTGCATATACCATGGAATTAGCATCGTACCGTGCCAAAAAGCTAAAATGAAATTTTCACCCCTGTTCCTTAGTTCTCTTATACTCTCCTCGTTTTTTGCTTCCACCTTGTATGTTTTGCACAACAGATTAATCATTGTATAAAGAAGATGATTCCCTAAAAATCTCAGAACTCCGGATTTAAATTTCTTCAAATTCATCCGATTAAACTCGCTATCATTAATGCAGATCTCTCTGAAGCCGGCTCTTCTCCTAAAACTGTTCTTGATTTAAGTAATTCTTTTTTTATCTCCTCGCTCCTGGCCATAACTTCTCTCCCGCGGGTATAAATTCCGTTTTCCGTTAACTCACCTTGAATTAATTCCGGGACTACAGTCTTCCCCATAACAATATTTATCAATCCTATGTTTTTAAGCTTGACCAAGGTCCTCCCAATTAAATAAGTCAGGGGGTTCGCTTTATAAACTATTACCATGGGTAACCCCATTAAACCTGCTTCTAATGTTGATGTCCCCGATTTTACAATTCCAAGTGTCGCGTATTTCATAAGTTCATAAGTGAATCCTTTAATCACTTTCAGCTGATTATCCGCCAATAATCCTTCAAAGATTTCTCTTTCAATTCCCGGTGAACAGTTCACAACAATCTGAAGATCGTACTCTTCCGCCAATCTTCTTGCTCCCATTATGATCACCGGATACATTTCAAGGACTTCTTGCTTTCTGCTCCCCGGTTGTACAAGTAATATTCCTTTCGAGCTATCCAGATTATTTTCTATATAAATCCTGTCTCTCTCAGTAAAGCAATAATTATTTATCCTTTCAACTAACGGGTGTCCCACATAATCACAGTCCACACCATTATCTCGGTATAATTTTTCTTCGAATGGAAGAATTACCAGCATTTTATCCACTAATTTTTTGATCTTCGTTATTCTTCCTCTCCCCCATGCCCATATTTGTGGAGAGATATAATATATTATATTAACTCCTTCTTTCTTTAAACTCTTCGCAAGACTCAGATTAAATCCCGGATAGTCAATTAATACCGCATGCTTGATCCCCTGGTTTCTGACATGAGTAATTATTTCTTTTTTTACTCGCTTAATAAATGGAAGATGCTTGATCACTTCTACCAATCCCAGAAAAGACATTTTACTTACATGATACATCAGATTAACCCCCTCTTTTTGCATCTCATCGCCGCCTATTCCTGTAAAGGCTACTTCTGGCTTAAGTTTTTTGAATGCATGAACAAGTGCCGATCCATGCATATCTCCTGATACTTCGCCGGCTATTATCAATATTTCACTTCCCATTTTTTATCTTCTTTATACTCTTAAAAAGACAATCTTCTTAAAATGTGAATTAGCACAATGGTGATGATTACTATCGTAATGGCTTGCAGTGTTCTTCTTTCAGATTTTAATGCCTCTTTTATTTCCTGCTCTGGTTGACGCAGATTTTTATTTTGATATTTTGTCAGCCTCGGAATGAATCTGGGAACATTTTTATAGTACTCCTCATATTCTTTTCCGAATTCTTTTTTCAGGTACTCTTCTTCTTCTTTTACTATCATATAATACTGGAATACAAAATAGATTAACCCGAATATCTGGAAGTAAGGGAAGATAGCAAACGACATAACCCCTGCTCCGGTATAGATCAGTATGTTCCCCACATAAAGAGGATTTCGCACATATCCAAATGGCCCACTGATAACTAGATTAGTCCCTCCGACTTTCCCTGTTGTCCTCGTCTCGCTCCCCGCATAACTCACTCCCCAGAATCTGATAAACTCTCCTGTCAATATCAGTATAAACCCGGTAACTAAACTCCAAATGTTTGAATCCTGAAATACTAGCATTAAAATTACAAACGGTATAGGAGTATAACTTCTGTTTGTAAATAGAAATTTTGTGAGTCCTGATTTTTGTTCCATTAGTTTTTGCCTTTATTTTCTTTCCTTTTCCTACCCCAACAAATATACACTGCGCCTTTTTAATCCTGCTTGATGCCTTCTTTTTAGCCTCTTTCTCAATAACATTTCCGTCATTTTTCTTCTTACATCACTGAATGTCTCGAATTGTGAATAAGGAATCTTTTCTTTCTCACAGAATTTCAGCAAAGTCTCTTTCGCAAATATAAAATCACAATATTGTGCGGGACATCTGTCACTGCTCCCGTTACCTACATATATGGTATATTCATCGTCTCCACTGTACATCAATAAGTGATTGCGTTTGCAGTTCGCACAATCTCTGCATTCCTCATCCCTGTATGGATAATCCGTTTTCATGTCTGCGTTGTCGGAGTAAAACAGTTTGTTTGAAAAATATTTTATCCCCTTTATTTTCTCTTTCTCGAATATCCTCTCTATATAATAGTCGAATCCATCGCTTAACACATAGAACTCTATCTTGTTCTCACGCAGATATTGAACAAACTCATGAAAAGAAGGATCAATTTCCATTGTTTCAATAAAGTCATCCAGTTCTTTTTTCGGTACCGCTGGCAGCAATTTGAAAAGTTCTTTCCATCCTTCACTCCCGGAAATTTCCCCTGCGTCAATTCTGTTTACTACTGGTCCAATCTTCTCCATATCTCCGAAATTTAAGAACATCGATGCCCCGACATCTTTCAATGTGATGGTTCCGTCAAAATCTATGAACACTTTTATTTTTCTGTCCTCTGTTAACATTCCTGTCGCTTTATTTTGCAATTACCATCTTTTTTACATCTACGAAATTTCCGGCAACAAATCGGTAAAAGTAAACTCCCGACGGCAAATCATCTGATTGAAATATGTAATTGTTCCTGCCAACTTTGGTATCCGTTAATTCTATTTTCTTTATTTCTTCCACTCTGGAATTGTATATTTCAATTCTTACATTCCTTTTTGTCGGTAGATAAAAACTTATTGTTGTAGTCGCGGAAAACGGATTTGGTACATTCTGATACAGGAAAATATCTTCTGTATCCCCGGCAATATAATTCACTCTGGCTATGTCTGATACCTGCTCAATCCCTCTTCTGTCTACTCTCACTACCCTGTAATATACTGTGCCGCTCTCTTCCGGTTTGATTTTATATTCATACTTTCCGGTATTAATAAAAACATCTGTCTCTATTGTTCTTAGCGTTATCCATTCTTCATCACCCTCCTCATCCCATTCCAATTGCTCAATCCTGTAAAACCTTACATCCGCTTTCCCTCCTACTTTCCAGCTTAATTTTACTGAATCTCCTTCAACTCTGGCAGAAAAATCAAGAATTTCCGACACATAAATACTGTTGCTGAATATTCTCTGACTGTACAGCCCGGCACCCCTTCCTCGCTTTTCCTTGAATACCGCTATCACACCATCATTTTGATCCCTGCAAATTGACAGATAACTCTTTTCTGAGTTTTCATTTACAGCAATTGGAATCCCATCCCTTGGCCACACCAACTCCCCCCTCTTATTGATTCTCTGAGCATATAGATCCGGTTTCTTTTTGGGTTGTCTTGAATCAAACCATGCTATTATTACCCCCCCTTGATTATCGGCTACTAAATTCTGTCCAAACTGATCTCCGTTTAATCTCATATAACTTACTCCCCCTGTTTCCCATCTTTCTTTTCCTTTTAACCAGAATTTTTGTACGAAAATATTCCTGTCTGACTGGTTTTCATTTATCCAACTTGTTATAATTGTTGAATCACTCGCTAAAATTGTTTGTGGATTGTAATTGTTCCCCTTCATCTTTGTCATTTGTTTCCCGTTCGCATCCCACAAAAGTCCTCCTCGTTCACTAAATATCTGATGGAAAATATTCTTTTCTTTTTCCTGTGTTTGCCATACTGCATATACAAGCTCAGAATTTAGCAGTATTGCTTTATAACTCAGTACTCTCGTTTTGTTCCCTGATAATTCCAGCGCTTTCTCATCCCAGTCAAGACTGTTGTCTCTTAAAAGTTTCTTTACAAATATTTTGTTCTTTCTCTCTGCATACTCTGCCCAAAGCATATATGCTTCTTGCTTGATAGTCGCTAGCACTGTCGGAATACTCATCTGGTTCGAACTTGAATCTATTGCTTCTCCGCTCAGAGGAAATTCATTTTCCCCTATAGCAGTCATTTTTTGCAATCGTAATCTGAAACTATATTTCCCGGCTGGTATTTTTTCAATATATAAAAGATAACTCGTTCCGTCAGGGTCTGTTGCTACTGAATATTCAATTATTTCACCATTCGTTTCAATAGCTTTTTTCCCGGATTCTCCCCATATTAAAAATCCGCTTTTATCAACTCTCTGGGCATATAGTTCTCCCTTTCTGTCCCTGTTATACTCTTTCCAGATTATTACCGTCGAATGATTCACTGCATTTGACACTACCGGTTTCTCTTTTGCAAAAACCCGGTTGCTGACTCTCTTCCCGTCTGCTCTGAAGCTTACTTTTCCGTTGAGATCAATGTGCTGATAATATATCTCGGATCTGCTTCCGTCAATTTTATCCTGCCAGACAACAAACACTCCCCCATCTGGATTCTCGCTTGTCACAATGTCTTTCGGATTCTTTACATCCTCAGCAATTTGGTTGTTTATTGCCGGATCGTTTACCCATTGTGCCTGCATCAATCCCGATAGAAGAGTATTTGCTATAAGTAAAAATATCCAAAATGTCGTACGGAATAACTTGTTCTTATGCAACAATATTAACATCCTCATTAAATCTTACACTTACAAGTTTGGATACCCCCTCTTCCTGCATTGTAACCCCATATAGTGTCTCGCAGGCTTCCATCGTTCGCTTGTTATGAGTAACCACAACAAACTGCGTGTTAATGCTGAACTCTTTTAGAATTTTTGTGAACCGGTCAACATTTGCATCATCTAGTGGCGCGTCAATTTCATCCAGAATACAAAATGGACTCGGCTTTACAAGATAAATTGCAAACAACAAGGCTATTGCAGTTAATGTTTTTTCCCCTCCGGACAGTAATTCAATTGATGTCGGTCTTTTCCCCTTGGGTTTCGCTATTATCTCAATTTTCCCTTCAAGAGGATCGGCAAATTCTTCGAGTTTTAAATCTGCTTCATCTCCCGGATTAAAAAGGCTTCCGAATATCTTAATGAAGTTCGTCCTGATTTTTTCAAATGTCTCCGAGAAAAGTTTTTGAGCCGTTGCGTTTATTTCTTCTATTGTCTTTGCTAAATCCTTTTCCGATTCCAGCAAGTCGTTCCTCTGCTTCTGCAGAAATTCCATTCTCGCTCGCTCTTCTTCAAATTCTGAATATGCAAGCAGATTGATCGGTCCCAAATTCTTTATTTGTGTCTTTAATTGCTGAACCTGATCTGTCCTGGCTTCAAAATCAAATGTTTCGTTATCATCAAACGCTTTTAATTCAAGCGGTAACGAATAGTTCTCTTTAAGATGCTCTTTTATGTTCTCAATTTTCATGTCTAATTCCCTCAGTCTTATCTCAAATGAGTGAATTTGATTTGAGAACCCCTCCCTGTCATCGCGGAATTTTTTCTGACTTAATTCTAAATTGTTTATCCTTCCTTTGACTTCCCTGTAACCCGCGTCTATCTCTTCCTTTTCTTTCTCTAAAACACTCCCTCTTTCAGATGCACCATCAAGATTATAACTGTTCTCATCCGCCACCGCTTCAAGGGTTATTAGTTCTTCTTGGTACTTTGTAATATCATTCTCTCTCTTGGCTATGGATTTCCTTGCATTATCTAGCGACTCATATCCAAACGAAATTACGTTATCGGCATTTTTCCTTTCTCCCGCTAAACGCTCTAATTCAAGATTTAGTCTGTTTGCACGGTTCAGGTGTTGATTGTATTCAGTTTCTGCCACCCTGACTTCTTCTTCATATTTTTCTCTTTGGAGTTCAATAGCCTCCTTTTCCCCCTTCTTCGTGGTCAGAAATTGGCTTAACGATTCCCTTTCATTATCTTGTTTGTTGGACGTGACAATTAAATTCTGAACCTCCCCTCTTGTCTTTTCAATTTCGTCAATCGTTTTTTTCTTTTCGTATTCAAACTGCCCGATTTGCTTCTCAACATTCGCCAGATCATTTATCAGTATCCTCCCTTTCTCCGAAAGCACCCGGAGATCAATCTGCCCGATTTCCTTCTCTACATACTCTATTTTCTTTATGATTGCACTAAGGTTATTTTGTCTGGCCGGTACTTCTTTCCTTAATGTTTCAAGCAGTTGTTTTCTTCCTAATAGTGTATCATCAAGCTTGGGTGCTGATCCCCCTTCAATTACTCCGCTCGCTTCTATAAAGTCCCCATTTAAAGTCGCATATCTGTATTCTGGATATTTTTTTGCAATCGCAAATGCATTCTCCAATGTATCAGCAACAACAATATCTTTAAGTATCCTTCTGAAAAATGGTTTCCATCTCTCTTCGCTTTTAATTACGTTCTCTGCCCAATTAATAAAACCCGGTTCCCTGGCAGCTTTATTTTTTTTTCTCTTTATAAAATATCTTTTCAACCGGTTGCTAAAACCACTCTTCGCATCTTGGTCATTGCTGTAAATATAAAATGAGGCTTTCCCAAAATTGGACATCTGTAAATACTCAACTCCCCGTTTCACCTCTTCAATCGATTCAACCAGTATATTGTTTAGATTATTTTTCAGTGCGGCTTCAATCGCAAAACGGTATTCATCGTCAGCATCACCAATGTTGGCTAACAGGTTTTTCTCCCCTCGGTTCCAACCTTCATTTTCAAGCAGCGCTTTTGCCCCCTTCGAAAATCCCTCAAGGTTGTCAATAAGATTCTGTAAAAACTGTATCTTTTCTTTAACAGAGTTTATTCCGGTCGTCTCTTTTAGCTCTTCCCCCTTTAACTCATTCAGCCTTTTTTCTAATTCTTCTTTTTCCCTTTGTTTTTCTGCATAGAACTCTTCTGCTTCTACAAGTTTTTTCTCTACATCTTGCTTATCCTGTTGAAGTTCTTCCAAATACCCCACAGTCTTTGCCATGTTCCCCGTTAGGTTCTGTATCCTCTCATTCTGTGTCGTGATTTCGCTGTTCGTTCGGTTCAAACTTGTAACCGTATTGGTTAATTCACTCTCCTTTGTGGTTATCTCTTTGAATTTTTGAAGCGATTCATCTGAATATTTCTTAAAATTGATCTTCTTTGCCTCAAGATTTTCCTTCAGACCACTAACCAGTTTAATCAGTTCCTCTTTTTCTTTTTCTTTTTCGGAAATCTGATTAGTGATATTAGTTAACTTCCCCTTGCTTTCTTCTATCGTCTCTTCAATATTTAATATTTCATTATTCAGCTCTTCTATTTCCTGTGTATACTTATCTATGTTTTGCTGAACAGATTTCCTTCGCTCTTCCGTCACGGATAACTTCTGTTGAAGCGAGTGTATCCTGGCAGTGTTTTCCGTTATCTCATTTCTTTTTGCACCTAGTTGCACTTCTATTTCATTTAGCTTCACCTTTATTTCGTTAATCTCGTCATCCAGTCTTACAAGTTCACTCTCACATTGAATTTTCGACTGAGCAACTTCTTCCCGTTTTAATTTTAGCTCCCCCTTTTCCTTTTCATAAAGCGCATTCTCTCTTTCAATTAATTCGATTTCAAGTTCCCTCAGTGAGGTTGCCAGCGCATTATGTTTATCTGCCCTTTTTGCCTGTCGTTCCAGCGAACTTACTTTCTTCTCCACTTCACTCACAATGTCATTCACCCTTGTCAGGTCTGTTTTAACATCATCAAGCTTTTTAAGCGTCAGGCGTCTTCTTAATTTGTACTTGTTTACCCCCGCCGCCTCTTCAAACATTACTCTTCTCTCATCGGCTCGGTTACTTAAAATGGTCTCAACCATCTTTAACTCAATTACCGAATATGCATTTGAACCCATTCCTGTATCCATAAACAGATTCGTAATGTCCTTTAGTCTGCAGAGGTTCTTGTTTAGCAAATATTCGCTTTCCCCGGATCTGAATATCCTCCTGGCAATTGTTACTTCCGAAAACTCTGTTGGCAATATCCCCTTGTCATTCTCAATCGTTAGCGAGACTTCCGCCATCCCCATGGGTTTCTTGCTTGATGTTCCGTTAAAAATAACGTTCTCCATCTTGTCGGATCTTAAAGTACTGCTTTTTTGCTCTCCAAGCGACCATCTGATTGCATCAACTATATTTGTCTTCCCACACCCGTTTGGTCCGACTATTGCCGTCAGCCCGTGGTTGAAATTAACAACCGTCTTTTGCTGAAATGACTTGAATCCTAATATCTCTAATCTTTTTAAATACACTTTATACTTCTTTGATCTTGAATTCTTTTATTGTATGGAACAAATAATCCCCCCCCGAATTACTGTACTGCATTACCAGATAAACTACCGCAACTATAACCACCAGCACTAAAAAACCCGTTATATACACTCTCCCGGGAATTACGTCATATATAACATGCATCCCCTTTAATAATCTGTATATAACCAGAAGTCCGAATATTGCCAATATTATATACAGATAAACCACCAGTATATCCGCAGCAATCAGTCTGTAAAGCACTATCGCCAGCGGTATGGATAAAACCATTGGCAAAAACGACCACACCCCCGTATAGTATGCATTACTTAAATATACTTTATTCATCACAAACAACGAGCCGGTTTTTATTACCAACCCCACAAATGCCTCGAAAACAAATGAGAATGCTGACAAATAAAGCGTTGCCTCTATCGGATTCCATGAAAGATAACTTATTATATTCATTAGTTTTGTATTCCCGACAGAAACAAGCAGTTTCTCCAGGAATACACTCTCCCTCAAACTGAATAAAATGCTGCTCGTTATCAGTCCCATTACCCCCGCAACAATTATCGCCAATAGCGTTGTGTGAAATCCCGAGATAATTCGCATATCTCTTATATCTGCAAAAAAATTGTATGGCCTGATTAACGCCCTCGATGCGTCCTCCCTGAATCTTCTCGTTGAATTAGCAAGAAATCCTAAAAATAGCGCAAGCCCCAATCCGAAAATTATAAACACCATTGGCGAGTCATCTTTCTTTATCCCTAACGGAATTGTTACCTTCTCCGAGTTCTGAAGCTTCGAAGTGATTACCTTGTAACTTAATCTGCTTGTGTTTCTGTCCGTTCCAAGAATGCCAAGTTTTATCAATCCCTCTTCGTTGTATCCGCTCACTAATGAATTATAATCCCCGTAATAATCAAACATTGTATGACAAAAATATCCCGCCCCCTTCGTTTCTTCCTCATGTGTTATTAACTCATCAAAAAACTTCGCCTGTGCTTCATACGTGTGTGGGTTCGTGTACCCGCTCGAAGGTCCGCCATTTGCCGTATATCCCGCTTCACCAATGAACACCTTCCCCTCTCCCCATTTTTCCTTTAACGATTCATAATAACTCAACACCTCTTTAACTGGAACATTTAACATCTCCACACCAATCATATCAAGCAAGTTCTCATTTACCTCATAATTGATAAACGATGCATATATCATTTTGTTATATCCCGAGCGCACCTCTTTATACATGTTATTAAGATAGTACAAATGCGCTTCTGATGTCCCAAGATACCCTGTCCCTAGTCCAACCCCCGCAATTACCGTATAGTTATTATACGCCTTTAAAAATCTCGTCAGATAATTTTTACTCCTGTCAAAGAATAAATAATCTTCTGCCAGAGTCTCTGGAACTGAATTAAGCGGCACCTCTATAAAAGCCAGCAGCCCATATTTCTCGCACAGTGAAAGAAGATATGGATGGGGAGTTCTTCTCGCAAATTTTACAAAATTAAACCCTGTTTCTTTTATCAGTTTAATGTCCTCTTCCATCTCCTGATAATTCATAAGTCTTGTGAAATTACCGCTTCCCGGTATATACGTAACTCCCTGAATTTTGAACCCCGACCCGTTTAGCACTAATCCCTCTTTTTCAGATTTCAGCGAATAAAAGGATACCGTCTTAACAACCTCATCAACACCCCCCCCCCCCCTTAATAACTGCATCCTCAATCTGTAAACCATTGGTCTCTCCGGAGTCCATAACCTTACATTCCCCATTTGCAAAACCTGATTTACAGATCTCTCTTTGCCTGTTCCAATCTGCAGCATTTGACTTCCGGCAACTATTTCTCCACCTGTCGTGTCATTCACAATGGAGGTTTTTAACTCATACATGCTCCCGGTTGACCCCAGCGAATCATTCTTTTGTACAAATTGATTGTTTGATATCCTCGTGATTACTTTTAATCTGACACCGGAACTACCTGTTACCTCATAATTATACGACACATTATTCAAATTTACGCTCGGAATCACCCGGATATAAACATCTCTGAAAATCCCCCCATAACTTCTGGGAAATAGAAATCTCTGCTTTACCGGGATTGTCCCTTCAGGATCAAGTTTTGAACTTACCCTTACAGAGATAATATTCTTCTTCTTTTTGAGCAGGTCTTTCGGAAGAGGAAGCGAAAATGGATATTCTCCCCCGGTATGCTTAAAGATCAAACTGTTATTTATCGAAATATCCGCAGTATAATTGATCCCCAAAAAGTTTAATTCAAAATTATGATTCCCCAAATATTGCTCGGGAATTTCAAACGCCTTTTCATACACCAAATCCCCCTCTCCCTCGAAAACTGAAGGAACTCTTACTCTCGTTTTTCCTTTCTTATCGTCCTCATAATTATAAACACTCCAACTCCCGTTTAATACTATCGTCTTCCGTACCGAAGAACTCTCTATAAAGCTGAATTGCGTCTCTTTCTGTGAATAATCTGAAGGCTCTTTGAACTTGATCTGTGTGAATATGGATATGTATGTGGCTAATACAATTACAACAGTTAGAAATACATCTCGTCGAATCGGCATTAAAGGTACATTTCCTAAAGATTTTAAAAATTTCAAACTGTAAATATACTACTTCTGGTGGGGGGAAATCAACTTAAAAATTATCCCATTTCCCATTTATCTCTTATTTTCCCAATATTCCCCTAACCCTTCTTCACTTCTCCACTTACCCCCCATTCCCTCCCCTCTTCCTTCGATATGAATACGTAGTGAATACGTACTGAATACGTACTAAAGCCGTGGTGAATACGTACTGAACTCGATCTCAACTCCCTCTACCCCCATTTTATCTTTACTATTTCAACACCTTTTCACTCAATTCCCCCCCAAAAAAACCTATTATTTAACCAAACTCATTTTTATTGTTCTTATCTGCTTTCCAATGCTCAGTTCACATATGTACATCCCTGACACAAGCCCTCTCCCGTCAAATTCTATCTCATAACGCCCCGCTTCCTGCTCATTATTCACTAATTCTGCCACTTCCTTCCCCAAAATATCGTAAATCCTCAATCTAACCATTCCTCGCTCAGGCAATTCATACTGTATCATTGTTGATGGATTAAATGGATTAGGGTAATTCTCATACAACTTAAAACCTCCGGCAACCCCTTCCACCTCTTCTGTACCGGATATAAAATCCCCCATATAATTGAACTTCATTGCATCAAAAATCATTTGTTGTCCTGCCACTCCTGTCGCATCTCCTAATCTCACATATCCATTCCCTGTCGCAAGAAAATTAAACTTTCCTAACGAAACCCACTGACTGGCATATATCTTCTGATTAATCACTACCGTATCCATCCCGTCCTTGTGAAAAACTTTGTAAATCACCTTCGTAGCATTCGAAAAAGGTATATATACCGAAACCTCATAAGCGCCGTCCCGGCTCAACTTTGGCTTCCACGTAGCATAACATGTGTCCGTATGTGTCGTCCCATTTGAAAACGCATACCACATATGATTATTTGCATACCCGACATTCCTGTCGTACCACCTGAACATCGTTGCCGGATATTTTGTGTGAAGATAAAATCCTTTATCTAATTGCCCGTCATCAACCACCGAATCAGCCGCTCCAAAAATTCCAAACCTTGTCTTTATCCCCCAGGGCACTCCGGTTAGATTCTGAAATCCGTTATTGTAACCCGGCCAGTCGTATTTTACATTCTTTCCGGACCAGTTGAAGTATCCCGTATTTTTATTCCCATATGGATCGTTGAAAATCAGCGTCCTCTCCTGATGTATCCCATGCCCAACAATTATATGCCCTGCGGTTGTAAGCATTACACATAAAGTATAAGGATAATTGGAGTTTATTTCTGATATCACTTCTTCATAGGTTGGTGGTTCCTTAAACTCCACTGAGACTTTGTGGTTTGCTAACCATCCGCTCATTTTTGTCCTTGGACTGCCTCCCCTCCATAAATACCCATGCCCTCCCCAGGCTGGATTCCCGTTTGGATCATCCACCTGTAACTCATATGCTCTCTCACCATACCTGTACTTCTCCGCTACATACCTTCCCCAATTATTATAATGAGGTGACGGCTTCGCACAATATCCTTCCCATTTTGGAAGAATATTAAAATATGCAAGCGTCATCACCCCTGCCGTAGCCCCGCATGATGAATGCCCGTTATGCCAGTCCGGTGTATCATAAACTTGATTCACATATGGTATATCAAGAGTTTTCACTTCCTCTCCATTCCCTTGAATTTCATAAAATTTTATGGAGAGTTTTGGTTTTATTCTTTTCTCTTGGTCTGGTAATCTAAAATCATTGAAATCAAATCCCCTTTCAATTATTTCTCCCCCTTCATAATTATGGTAAATCACTCTCTTTCCATCAATTGAAAACGTCGGTTCCATTAAGTTTTCTTTTCCGGCAGTCAATCGCTTTAATTCGGTTCCATCAAATTTCGAAATATAAATGTCCGATCCCTCCAAAGTCATGTCTGTTATCACCTTACGGTCAAATATCAGATACTCCCCATCAGAATTCCAGGTTGGATTATCCCCTGTTCCAAGTTCGTAAGTACTTCCTGTCTCTATATCATAAACCAACAAATCCCCCGTAAAACTTCTATACACAAATCTCTTCCCATTCTCAGCCCATTCTGGATAGAAATACCCCCCCTTATCAGTAATCTTTCTTTTATCCCCCTTCAGTAAATTATAAAGCCATAAATTGTCGCTCAAATCATTAAAAACCACATAATTCAAGTCTGCCGAAACTGGTGCTATGTTTGAATAATACCCGATATCATATTTTTCTGCCTTTTCGTCCCTGATCACCACCAGTTGTTTATCCACCATAAATGCATAAATTCCCCCTTTCGCAAAACTCACCTGCCCGCATTTATCTCCTTTTTCCCAAACCTCAGTTATTTTACCGCTTCTCAGATCATAAATTGCAGGCGTTTGTGATCCGTCCTCCCGGATTTTTTTGTACCCCAGTAAATTCCCATCTGCATCAACACTATAGAACTTCCCGCAGTTCGGCGACTCAACTATCTTTTCCACATCATTTCCACTTAAAAGGTACAACCCCGAACCCATATTATCCGAAAAAACAAGCCCATGCCTCGTTTCCCTGATTTCACTCAGATAACCTGATTTTTCAATCTCATATTGGTTCTGGCTGAATATAGTACCAACTATCAAGAAACTAATTATTACAAAAATTTTCATCATTTATTCCGGTTTATTTTCTAAGTTATATCTTTTCTCAAATGCCTTAACATCAAACTTTCTTGCACACCCGTTATAATTCATATATCGGATCTTCCCGAAAATCTTCCTCTCAAACCACGCCCGGTCATGAATCCCCCCAATAGACCAGGCTATACCGCAGTAACCGTTCGGGTCCCTTCCGTCCAGTTCATACTTATCATTCAGATATATGGCAATTTCAATAGCCGCTTCCGGCGAGTCCGTCCATTCCAGAATCTTCTTCGCCCAGTACATCCTCATATAACTGTGCATCTTCCCCTCAATTTTCATCTGGTTCTGCGCCGCATTCCATAACGCATCATCCGTTCTTGCTTCCTCAAACTCATCCCTTGAATACAAAAACACCCTTTTGTCTTTCCGGTGTTTATTCAACGTCTCTTTTCCCCAGTCCTTAAATCCTTCAAAGGAATCATAGTTCTTGTTGTAATAACAAAAATTATCCGCTAATTCTTTCCGCACAATCAGTTCTTCAAGAAAACCTTTACTCCCCTCATCATTTACCCCCGTTTTGTTCACTTCCAGCGCTATCCTCTGCGCAGAAATCTGTCCGAAATGTAAATATGGGGACAACCCCGATAAACAATCCTTGTTCGGGTCATTCCTCTCCGTCCCGTAACATTCCATCCTCTTCCCAATAAATTCCTCCAGCATCTTCACCGCACCATCTTCACCCGGCTCAATCCCCTCCACCGGCTTCACATCCCTGTTCACCTTTATATCCTTGATCACCCCTTCCCAATCAGTTCCTGCTCTCTTTTTCCCGGCGTTCACCTCAGGGAATGTTGGCAGTTCCGGATACTCATCCAGATACTGTGGAAGCAATTTCAATATCTTCGGCCTTATAGTATATGCGGCAAATTCCTCCTTTTGCGATGTCACCCATACCGGAATCACATTGTGGCCATCAACATCATAGAACGGAATACTTATTTTTTCAAACACCCCCTTCTTCCATTGTCTCTTAATCTTTAAGGGATCAAAATCAGTCACCAGATAACCCGCTTTGCTTTTATCAATAAACTCAGGGATTGCTTTCACAGGATCCCCATTTAGCAGCTCAAAAGGGATATTCTTTTTTCTCAATCCCTCTTCCACTTGTTTAAGCCCCCTCAGCATGAAATCATATTGCCTTAACGTTGCCCCTAAAAATCCATCCGCCAGACAAAAAACCACCTTCAGTCTCAGCCCCTTTTCATTTGCAAGATTCGCTGCAAATATCACCCCCCAGTTATCATTCACCCTTTGTTCCCTGCTCATCCAGTAAACAACGCACTCCCCCCTGATATCGTGCACCCGCCCTGATAACTTATCTCTGTTTAACAATCTCGCACGATCAGGAATCAATCTTCTTTCCTTTAAGATTTAGTAATTCTAAAATCCTTTTCGGGTCATCAATTATGTAATCTGGTCTCTCAGCCTCCAGAAAACTCTTGGGTCTGTAACCATATGTTACTGCCACTGTCTTTGCCCCCACATTATGCCCGCATTGCACGTCAAACTCAGTGTCTCCTACCATCATCGATTCCTCTGGTTTTACCCCCAGTTCTTTACAAAGATAATAATAAGGTGCCGGATCTGGCTTTACCGGTATCCCGTCCCTTCTCCCCATAATAAAATCAAAATATTTTGTCAGATCAAATGCCGCAATTACCCTCTCCGCCTGCTTCTGAGCCTTGGTAGTTAGCACAGCCATTTTATACTCACCTCTAAGCGCTTCAAGTGTCTCAACCACCTTGGGATAAACACTCGAATAACCGATAAAATCCATATAGTGACTTAAAAACGTCTTCAGAAACAAATCAAAGTTACCAACATTAATATTCAGCTCCCTGAAAATATCCTCAAAGTGGGCACCTATTCTTGCGTCAAGGTCCTCCTTTTTTATTTCTATTCCCAGATTCAGTTCTCTGAATGCTGCCGCCGTGGATTCATATATCGTTCTGCTCGAATCAATTAGTGTTCCGTCAAGATCAAAAACTAGTAATTTCAAATGCTCTTCCGTATAATAAAATTTAAGAAATAAAGTTAAGAAAACTCATCCAAAAACTCAAACCCTTTCCACCCCCGTTTTACAAAAAAAAATGCCCGTATTGATTGCTCAACACGGGCATATACTGTTTTTATTTATCACTTATTTATTCAATTCGGCAAGTACTGTGTCCTTGAGTTGTTTAGCATCGGCATCCACTCCACTCTTAAACCTTGCAACAATTTTCCCTTTTTTATCAACAACAAATTTTTCAAAATTCCAGGCAATTTCCCCCTGGCCTGTTACGCTGTTGTTCGTCAGGCGTTCAAACAATGGACTTTTTTCGTCTCCCTTAACTTTGATTTTATCAAAAAGTTTAAATGTAACACCATAATTCGCCGAACAGAAATTTTGGATTTCTTCATTACTGTTCGGTTCTTGGTTGCCAAAATCATTACACGGAAAAGCTAATATTTCAAGTCCTTTGTCCTTATAATTTTTATACATAGCCTCAAGTCCCTTATACTGCTTCGTATAACCGCAATAGCTGGCCACATTCAGTATAAGCAGAACTTTTCCGTTAAAGGAAGACATTTTCACTTCATTTCCTTCCATATCAAGAACCGTAATATCGTTAACATTGTCCTTCAATTTAGTCTCTCCTTTTTTCTCTTGCGTTAAATTCACATTTGTCTCATACAAACTAACCATTCCCAGTGAAAAAATCACCAGTGCACCTATAATTGCTAAAAATATTTTTTGCATTACCGCTCCATTATTTTAAAGTTAAAACACTTAAAAATTAAATAAGTTCAATTTCCCCGGTATTGTTATGTAAGCAAAATCACAATCTCAGCAATAAAAAAAACTTTTTTGTTGCTTTCTTTTAATATTTTTATTAGATTAAGTTTGTCAAAGTGACAGTTTTGAAATTCCCCCCTCACTTTTAACTATCAAACGAGTTATTTTATCTCCCTTTTGAGTTAATCTAGGAGGCGTTATGTGTTCTTTACAATTCCTCAGTTTTAAAATAACGGGTTTTCTCTTCTTTTTGCTTTTAATCCTCGCCCAAACCGAACAAATTTATTCTCAAAGTAGTGCGAACTATACTTTCTCCACAAACACTGCCGGTTCTTTAATCCTTACTACTAATGCGGCGGTTATTGATTTATCTGGACAACCGAATCTTATCTCGAATAACTACTCTTCAACCAATGCAGCCAACCTTCCCATAGGTTTTGATTTTTACTTTATGGGTACCCGGTATGATACTCTTACAGTTGGCGCGGATGGACAAGTTGGACTGGGAAAACGTTCCCTTAGCGGTTCAAATGATAATAACTTGGTCCTTCCTCTTGGTCAGCCCCCCATTCTCGCCCCCTTCTGGGACGACCTAAGAACCGCAAAGTCTGGTCAGACCGTCCGAATGATAACCGTTGGTAGTCCCCCTAATCGCTGTTGTGTTATCGAATGGTATGCTTTAATAAACTCTGCATCAACAACCGCTGTTTATGACGGGGTTTTTCAACTCAGACTTTATGAAACCACCGGAGTTATTGAGTTTGTTTATGGAAAGATGTATGTCGGAACAACGTATTCAAATGTCACAGCTTCAATTGGTTTCACTGCCGGAACTACTGATAACAGCATGATTTCTGTAACTGATCTTTCAACCTTATCCGTTACAACCGTTGCCGCTGCTGTTGTAAACAATCTCGTTAATCATCATACTGCCGGACCAATAACTACTTTGAATAGCGAAGTTGAGGGAAGCCGAAGAACTTTAGTTTTTACCCCTCTCTCCGGAACCGTCTCTGCCCCAACCAATCTTACTTTCCCAACGGTCTATGGAACAAGCATACAATTACAATGGAATGACAATTCAACTACTGAAAGTTTCTTCAAAATTTATCGTTCTACAGACAACATCAATTTCACTCATATTGCCTCGGTCAACTCAACCACATCTGGTGGCACCGGAACAGCATATTCTTATTCCGCTGTTGGATTAACAGAAAACACGACCTATTACTGGCGCATATCTGCCGCAAATGAAGCATCCCCCGAAAGTGGTCTTCTGGCAGGAACTCAGGCAACTTCTGCATCCAGTCTCCTCTCCGGAAAGAAAACCGTTGGACCCTCTGGTGACTATGCAAGTCTGACTGATGCAATCACGGATATGCAGTTAAAGGGACTCGCCGGTAATTTTGAACTTGAACTACTTGCAGCATACAATTCTTCAGTAGAAACTTTCCCGCTTATTTTTACTTCGATAAATACCTCTGTTTCAAAAACCTTAACAATATACCCCCACACCGATGCTGTGGGTCTTGTAATATCCTCAGATAATTATTATAAAACAATTGAACTCTTTAAACAAAATTACGTTACCTTCGATGGTCGCCCGGGTAAATCCGGCTCTTCAAAACAACTTACGATATCCAATACAAATCTTAACGGAATTGCTTTCCGGTTTTACTACAATTCCTCCTTCAATACTCTCCGTTATTGCAATTTTACCGGTGTCAACAATACTGCTTCTGCCGGTGTAATTTCATTTAATCAACCGGAGGGAAATCAGGGAACCAACAACAACACCATCGAATATTGCGATATTCACGCAGGTGCATCAACCCCCAATAATGCAATTTACAGCTATGGCCTTCCCGCTTCCTCAACAGCAACTAAAAATATAGTTATTCAATATTGTAATATCTATGATTTCTACTCTGATGGGGGCACATCTCGCGGTATTTATCTTACAAACGGAACTGCCAGTTGGACAATAAAAAATAATTCGTTTTATCAAACCACTCCACGTTATCCGGCATCGGGTGCCACCTTAATGACTGTAATTGAAATCTCAGATGGTTCTGCATACAACCATAAAATCTATGATAACTTTATCGGCGGCAGTGCTCCCCATCTCGGTGGCGATAGTTTGTTTGTAATTGCCTCTGCCACTCAGCGGATTCAGTTCAGAGGGCTCTATGTTTATACAGCATCGAACTCTTTGAACTCGATCCAGGGCAACAGGATTAGCCGGATAAGATTTGAAGCTTACTCTAATTCTTATGGGGCAAATCTTTTCCGGGGAATTGAAACCAGTTATGGAATCTATTCAATCGGGGATACAACCGCTAATATTATCGGCGGATTATCTGGAAATGATTCTTTAATAATTATGATAAATGGTTTTCAAGCTTGTAATATCCGCTTTATTGATCTAAATGACAGTCAGGGTGGCTTTATAAATAATAATATAATTGGGGCAATACGATTTTATATTAATAATTCTCAGCTTACCTCTGTTTATGGAATATATACCGGCTCTGGTTTAAGTGCATCCCGGCCACAGACTATATATAATAATCAAATTGGAAATTTGACCACCTCCAACAGCATGCAACTTAATACAACCACAATACCTGTTGACCTGATTGGAATATTTGCTCAGTCTTATGGTGCTGGGAATCTGACAATTCAAAACAATACTATTGCCAACTTGTCTCATAATACCTCAAGTTCTCTAAGCTCAAGCAGAGTTTGCGGAATACAGGTTCTTCCACACAGCTGGTCGACAAATTATATACTGGATCTTACAATTTCTAATAATACCATTTGTAAACTTTCCTCAACCGGCCAGGGTGGCGGAACGGGAACATCCGCTTCATTAATCGGGATCCTAAACAAATATCAGCCGACTTCATCCTTAACGGTAAGTAAAAACACTATTTACAGTTTGCAGAACACTAACACCTCATTGGCTGTTTGGGTGATTGGGATTGCAAACTCGGATACAACTTCCCTTACACGTAACGTACAAAAGAATTTTGTCCATCATATTAGCTCATCTCTCACGAGTACCTCTGCTTACGTATCCGGAATATACCACGAAGGGAAAAACACCTGTTATGCAAATAACATGATCCAGCTTGGTTTTCATTCCGACGGAAGCACTGTTACAAATGATTATAACCTGATTGGTATTTACGATAACGGGAAACAGGCTAATATCTGGTTCAATACAATATATATCGGGGGTTCAGGAGTCGTTGCTGGCTCCTCCCTTTCCTCCTGTATCAAGAGAGCAACGAATACGAACACCGATAATTACAGAAACAATGTTTTGCAAAATAACCGGGCAAGCGGTAGCAAAACAATAAATCATTATTGCGTTGATTACCACTCGGTTACCAACCTGACTTCAGACTATAATATCTTCTATCCCTCAGGAGCCGGGGCATATTTAGGTTATATAGCAACTGTAAATTATCAGTCACTTTTCCCTTATCAGTCGGCAGTTGGACTCGATTTACACAGCGGATTAGGTGACCCCAATTTAGTCCTTCCCACTGGGAATATCACTGCAGTAGATCTTCATGTTGCTTCCCCGACAGCTATCGAGGCTTCCGGTGAAAATATTTCCGGAATAACCGACGATTTTGATGACCAGACAAGAAGCTCTTTAACTCCCGTTGATATTGGGGCAGACGCAGATAACTTCACTCTTACTGATGTTATTAACCCACAGGTTTCTTTTACCCCACTTGGCAACGGGAACACTAACAACAGAGTACTGAACAATTTTGCCACGATCACAGATAATGGAACTATTGCTGTAGGAGGCAATGCTCCAAGACTCTACTATAAAAAATCCACCGATAATAATGTTTTCGGTGATAATAATTCTTCAGCCAATGGCTGGAAATATGTTTCGGGAACAGCAAGTGGAAGCGTTTATAGCTTTATAATCGATTATTCATTGATTTTTGGAGGTTCAGTCTCAGAAGGAAACACTATTAACTACTTTGTCGCGGCTCAGGATCTGACTGGTAATCTGGCATCTCTCCCTCTCGGTGCAACAGGATCTGTTACATCAATTTCTGCGGCTCCTTCAACTCCTTACTCATATAACATTGTCCCCTCAATAAGTGGAACTCTGACTGTGGGAAGTGGTGGTACTTATTCAGGATTAACAACCGCAGGAGGGATATTTGAAACACTCAATAATCGAACACTAACTGGAAATATTGATATTAAAATTTTGTCTGATCTGACTTCTGAAACCGGTGACATTGCGCTTAATCAATTAAGCGAAGCCGGTTCCGGTGAAGAGTATTCCGTAACAATCTCTCCTAATGATGCTTCCGCAAAACTTATTTCCGGTAACAGCTCTGTCGCCCTTATTAAAATTAACGGGACTGACAGGTTAACAATTGACGGCAGTTTTGGCGGCTCAGGGAATTACTTCACTTTTAGTAATTCAAACACCAATGCTTCATTAATTAAAATATATAACGACGCCTCCTACGTAACCATAAAATTCTGTAACCTTAACAGCGCTACTCAGGACACCAATCTCGCAACTATCTACATTGATGAGGGAACAACAACCGGCAATCATGACATTGACATTGACGACAACCTCTTCGGAGATGTAGAAGTTGTGGTCGATAAGGATGGAACCAAAACCACTGAGGTCATTTATGTTCCGGCGAATGGAATCTATATCGAGTCTGGTAATGTCCCACAAAAAATGACACATAGGATTCGAATGCGCAGAAACCGCCATCGTCGCTTCAGACATCGGGGTATCTACTCGAGAAGCGGGGGAAGTGAATTTACTATTTCTGATAATCACTTTTACCGCTCTTCTCCAATAACGGAAAACAATACCGTTGCAATAATTTCTTTGGAAGGCGGAGAAAATTCTTATGGTCATACAATAACGGGAAATAAATTGGGAGGATCTGATCAAAATTGTGCCGGATCTCCTTTTGTAGTAGGTGGGGACGTGGGATTTTCAGGCATTTATGTCTCATCCGGAACAACCGCTGTAACAACAATTGATAACAATACAATACAAAATATTATTCAAAGTAACAATAGCACAAGTAAACCTTTTACTGGTATTAAAACCGAAGGGGGTAAAGTTAACATTGGTACCCCCGGCAACGGTAACAGAATTGGCTCATTCACCAACTCTGCTCTTGCTATGCAGACTGAGGGAACCGGAACTACAACAGGTATAATGACGAGTAGCCAGGAAGTTCAGGTAGTAAATAACTATGTCTCATTGTGGCAAAATTCGGAAAACAGAGGGGTTGTGACCGGAATTAATGTGGATGGCGCTAACGCCGTCACGGCTACGGGAAACTTCATTGCGAATTTGGGCCCAATGAACGGTGGGGTTGCTTTGTCCTCAACAAGCGGAGTTGTCGGATTGACTTGCTTGTCCCCGGCATCAGGGTCCCCGGCATATTATGTGATCAACAATACGATTAGTCTTGGTAAACCGAACGGTTCAAACGCCGATTATACCGGATTGCTTACTTCAATTCAAAATGGAACATTTGTACTTGCAAACAACTCAGTCCATCTGGAAGGAACTACACACGGTTCAAACTCATCAGGAAGTTCATGTATGAAAAATTCTTACGGCTGGTCCTCATTTAATGCATCCTCAATAAACAACATTATTTATAACGGCAGAACCGGGGGTACTGGAGGACATTATGCTTTCTCAAACGATTCCTGGCCAACCGGAGCAACTGTTGTGCAAAATAATAATTTATATGTATCGCCGGATGCACAGAAATTTGCAAGAGACGGCACCGAAAATTACTCTTTCCCCTCCTGGAAATCCAGTTCTTTTGCAAATTATATGGGTTGGGATCGTTTTTCTATGTATTCCACTTCCGGAGGATTGGCCCCTGGGTCATTATGGTATGATCCGGCCGGACTTGATTACGGTCCAAACACCAATTCTCCATATTCTTGGGTTCTGAATGGACAGGGACAACCCACTTCGTATGTCCCCAAGGATATAAATGGACATAATAGAAGTACATCTGTCTTAACTGGAGCGACAGATATTGGAACTAATGAATTTCAATTAACTGTAGATCCTCCGGATATCCTAGGAACTCCGACTCCCACCCCGGGCGGCACCACTGAATTTCATTGGTACAACAAATTAGTCGCAGACGTAATCTGGGGGACTGACGGAACCCTTCCGGTAACAGCCACTATGATGGACTATGCTGGGACCAATCCTCCTAATGCAACGTCCGGTAATCCCAATGCTCAATATAGAAACGAATATTCCCGAATAAAACTTTATGGGGGAAACGGTTATACTTATGCGCTTCGGCAATATCTCGATCCCTCGAAAATAGGAAAAATAACCAATGCTTATAATCAAAAATTAGCAAGCTGGACCGGTTCGGAATGGGGCGTGTACACAAGCACAGCTTTTAATCCAAGTTATGGTTACCTTCGAACCAACTATATCCACGGACCCTCCTCGGAAGCAAATGCAACATATCTTTTCGCTGTCACTTCATCTGATAATCCTCTGCCGGTTGAGTTATCTTCGTTTACTGCAATTGCACATCAAAGGGATGCCGAACTCCGATGGACTACAATAACTGAATTCAATTTGGGATACTTTGAGATTGAAAGACATAATAGTTCAGGAATCTGGGTCCCGGTCGCAAGAATGAATGCGGCCGGTATGAGTAACTCAATTAAAGAATACTCTTACTGGGACAAACGTTTGAACACAGGAAAATTTACCTATAGACTTAAGTGCATTGACAACAACGGTGAATTTTCTTATTCTGATCTTGTGGAAGTTGAAATTGATAAACCTGCAACATTTGCGCTGATGCAGAATTACCCGAATCCGTTTAATCCGGAAACAAAGATTGAATTCAACTTACCTGTAAAAGCATTGATACGGCTTGAACTTTACAATATAACCGGAGAATTGGTTTATATAATCAGAGATAATATATTTGAACCCGGATTTCACTCCGTTCTGTTAAATACTAACAACGTCTCAAGAGGACTTGCAACCGGGGTTTATTTCTACCGCATGATTGCTCTCGATGAGAACAGGAAGTTGGTGTTTATGAGCGTTAAGAAACTTTTATATTTAAAATAACAGATAAAAAAGCTCTTGTATTGAATTCGCGAAGATTAAATGCTCCTGAAATCTTAAAGAAAGTAGGGAGCCCTAAAATAACTTTTTTTGTTATTGCTGCAATTAACATCTTAATTGATCGTTTAATCCCTCCAGAAAGAAGATTTCGTTATTCATTAAACCAGAGAATAAACAGGAAATGAAGCTTTCTCAGGCTAACTTGAATCTTTTAAGCATTTCGATAATTGCAGCAGTTATTTTTCTTTTTTACCTTAACAGCATTAACAATTCATTTAATTACGATGATGGTTACCTGATAGAAAACAATCCGAAGATTGAGCGGCTTGATAACTATATTTTCACAAACAATTGGTTCAGAACCTTTAACAATCGTTCATTAACTTATCTTTCCTTTGCTCTGAACTATAGCCTCGGAGAACTTAATCCTGAGGGGTATCATCTTTTTAATCTCGCAGTCCAAATTATTAGTTCCCTGGGAATTTACTTCCTTGTTTTAATACTTATTGGATTTGTTAAATGGAAAAAGCCGTTGATTCAAAGAGAAAGAGTCTTATTTCCTTTAGCTGCCGCACTGGTTTTTGGCCTTCATCCCATACAAACTGACGCCGTTTCATACATTACTCAGCGTATGGCCTCAATGGCCGGAATGTTCGTTATACTGTCCACCCTATCTTACGTACGTTTCCGTATTGCTGATAAGTTTTTTATAAAAAGTATATGGCTGGGGTTGTGTATCATTGCATTTGCAGGAGGTTTCTTATCAAAGGAGAGTGGATTATATGCTCTTCTCACTATAATGTTGGTCGAGTTTTTCTTTTTGCGAAAACGAGAGGGAAAGGAAACCGACTATTATCTTTACGGAATGATAGCCGCCTATGTTATTGTCCCATCAGTCTATTTTCTGGTTAACCCATTCCCATATTTTACAACTGACCATGGAGTGGTAGAGTATTTTTTTACACAACAAAAAGTGATCCTTACTTATCTGGGACTTTTGTTCTATCCTTTAAACCTGCACGTAGCTCACCTTGTAACTCCCGAAAAGTTCTTTTTTTCTTTTGCTGTTATTGGGCCGATGTTAGTTCACATCGGACTGACAACAGCTGGATTTTTTTTATATCGTAATCATAAGTGGCTTTCTTTTAGCATTTTCTGGTTCTACGCAGGTCTGATACTGGAGTCCTCCTTCTTTCCCCTTCCTTATTTTATGAATGAATACAGAGTCTATATATCTGCCGCCGGTTTTGCTTTTGCAGTCAGTTACGGATTCATTTATATCAGGCAATTAACAACCCGGAGTTATCCCCTGGTAATATTTGTGGTGCTGCTTATTTTCTACGGAATGCTTACAAGAGACAGGAACGAGGCATGGCAGGATCCGGTAAGTCTGTGGACTGATAATACTGAGAAGTCTCCCGAAAATCCGGAAGGGTTTAATGCTCTTGGCTATGCGCTCTATCAGTCCGGCCGATATATGTACGCACTGGAAGCGTTAACAAAGGCAATTCAACTTGATCCGAATTATTACAAAGCGGTCTTGAATAGAGGAATGGTTTATTCGGAACTTGATCAGGATAAATTGGCACTTGAGGATTTTGAGAGAGTCTTAAAACAGGACTCAACAAATTATTTGGCCCTTTCTAACAAAGGAACAATTCTGGCAAAGCGGGGAGACTTGGAAGCGGCAAAGCAGCATTATCTGAAATCTCTTAAAAGCAATCCCATATATTTCAGGGTTTACTATAATCTGGGACAATATTATTATGAAAAAAGCGATTATGACTCTGCTTACCTATGTTACACAGAGAGCATTAAGAACAATCCTAAGTTCAGAAATGCCTTTAATAATCGGGGAGTAGTATTAATGGAGCAAAAGAAGTTGGAAGAAAGTCTTGCGGATTTCTTTCAGGCTCTGAGACTTAGTCCTGATTATGTTGATCCGTATATTAATCTCGGAATTCTCTTCAGAAACAAGGAAAATTTCGACGCTGCGCTGTATCACCTGAATCGCGCCCTGATGCTTGAACCTCACTCGCCTGAAGGGTTGTTTCAGCGAAGCATAACCTACATGAAAATAGCCAGGCTGGATCTGGCAAAGAACGACGCGGAAGCACTGATCCGGATAAGGGGAAATGATCCCCGTGCAATCTCGCTTCTGGAGTATCTCGAAAATAACGAAAAGTCCGCAAAGTAATCTGGCATATCCGTAGAGTTGCTTTATATCTTTGTGGATAATATATTTGAAGCGGGTTTTTATTCTGGTTTCCTGAAGACAAATGATTGCGTTCGGAGCCTCGATTCCGGAATCTGTTTTTACAGGATTCTTGCCCTTTATAAAAATAAATAATTTGTTTGTTCAAATGTAAAAAAGTTGGTTTATCTTAAATTGTTCTTTCGTAAAAAGCAGTATTGAATATTAAAAACTTTACCTTTCCTGAAATTCTTAGAAAAGTAAGGAGCAAAAATTTTCTGTTTGCAGTCCTTGCCGTAATCTACTTCTTTGCGGTTATTGAACTTCATTTAACCATCAGCAACTTTGTTACCCATCCGCAAAATTTCCTCCTCTTCAATATTCGCCCCCGAAATCTTGCCTTTCCTCTTACCCTGATCGTTTTTATAACTCTCCTGTTGTATCTGGTATATCAGCTGGTAAAAGGTTCTCGTAAGACTATTTCCGTCTTTTATTGGTTTGTTCTTATCTTCTCTGGAATTCTTATTTATAAATTCCTCATGGTCCACCCTGTCGAAATTGCTCATTATTTCCAGTATGCTCTTGGAGCTTTTATACTATCTAAAGCATTCGATCCAACGGGAAAAGAGTTTCGCTTCGTTGAAGTCGTTACAATAACTTCCCTTATTGGTGCGTTCGATGAATTCTACCAGTTCTTCGTTCATTGTCCCGCTTACTGTCGTTATATGGATTGGATGGATATCTGGCTCAATATTATTGCCGCCGGATTCGGGGGAATGCTTATTTATGGTTTTAAGGAATATGGAAATTCAGTATATAAAATCAGTTTTCCCTTTCTTAAAAAAACCTTGCTTTTTATCCTCTCTCTTTCAATCTTTATATTTGTGCTGTACTTGACCGGCATTCTGAATTTCTATACAGATCGGCTTATCCCCCCGAAAGGTATTGTCTGGGAAGACTCCCTGAAAATCTTTTTTGAACGCGAGCCCGGCGTTTATGACAGTTGGCAGAAAACTTTTCACACAGGATATTTTTATGTTCCCGGTCCTCTCTTCGGTATTCTTGGAATATTTTTCCTGTACTTCTTTCTGCTTTTCTATACTCCGGGTCTGTTTCACGCATTTTATCGAAAAATTAAATCGTTCTCTTTCAAATGAAATTGTCAGTCCGGAAAATTAATCTCCTTAATTCCCTGATAATAATAATTTCTCTTTTCCTTGTTTATTCAAATTCTTTTAATAACTCCTTTAACTGGGACGATACTTATCTTATACAAAATAATCCGCGCATCGAAAATATTGAACAGAGGACCCGTCCTCTCAGATCTGAATTTAGATTCCCTGGCTCTTTTGGATTTTGAAAATGTCCTTAAAAGTACTCGGGTGATTTTGAGAACGCTCTTCAAAACCACAACTATTCTCTCACCATCAATCCACGGTCTAACGAAGCACTTTATCAGAGGAGCATTACTTTCCTGAAAATGAACAGAAAAGACCTGGCACAAAAAGATCTCGAAGCAATCTTGGCTTTATACCCGGACGATCCCCGCTCGCTCTCTTATCTTCAGCAGCTTAAAAAATCCGATTAAGGAAACCACTTATGATAAATCGCGTCATATGATCCGTCTTGTTTAATCGCAGTCAGTGCCGTCTGCCATTGACTAACCGTCCCCGCAGGGGTACTCTTGGAGAATGCAATATAATAGTCAGAAGACATTAGTGAAAATGCCGGGACTACCTGACTGTACTGGTAGCCTGCCTCCTTCAGAATATCCGGAAACGTTACTGCAGAGCAAACAAACGTGTTGATCTCACCTTGCATTAGCTTTTTCGTCATTATAACCGGATCAGGATCTGACACCAGGTTGGTAAAACCAAGTTGCCTTAAATATTGGTCAGAGAACCACGAACTTACTGTCCCTACCGACTGAAGATTCTTTGCATCATTAATAGATGTTATAGTTATTCCCGAACCTGACTTTGTAAAGAAATAGGTCACATTACTCCCTATCGGTCCCACCCATTGAAACATCGTATCTCTTGCCGCAGTGCGATCCATTGTGAACAGACAAAAGTTTGGATTATTCTGAATCATTGTATAAGCGTTGCTCCACAGCGAGAGAGTAATAGGATAATAAACCTGATTACGTTTCATTATCTCGTTAACCACATCTGTTCCAAACCCTGTTATCTCTCCAAAACTGTTGCGGTACGTTAGCGGTGGATATTGCTCGGTATAAATCTGCAGTGTTGCCGGCGGATTTTGCTGGTGCATGTATTTCTGATATAATTTGCTCAGCGTTCCGTTATCCTTTAATTTGTCAATTTCCCGCTGAAAGTCCGCCACAACATCATCCGGAACCTGCTTGTTGAATGCAAAATAAACAAGATCTGTAAGTATGGTTAGCAATGGAGTCACAGACCAGATTGTTTTATTCAAAGACTGCAAAGCAGCTTCTGCCGTAATCTTATCCGAAGGATAAAGGTCTATCTCCCCTTTCAGAAGTTTATCAAAGGCTTCAATATTGTTGTTAACATAAACAAGATTTGTAAAACCCTGCTCAAGCAGGTATTGTTCTATCGCGTAATCTTTAATCACTCCTATTCTTTGAACAACTTTAGCATCATCTAGCGATTTTAAGCTAATAGAAGCAGGGGAGTTTGAATAAAATGACCAGTCTAGGGATGCTATAGGCCCCGCCCATTTAAACAAATCCTTCCTGGATGAATTTAATATCGTGGAGAAAAGAACAGCGTTGCCCGTGCTTAAGGTAGTCTGGTATCCCTGTTCCCACTGTAAAACATCTGCCTTAAATGGCACACCGAGAGCAGCGCATATCTCTCTCAGCAAATCAGGCGCAAGCCCCTTAAGCTCTCCCCCCTCTTGATAATTCAGGGGTTTATAGTTTTCCGTTATAAATTGAAATTTAAACCTGTACGTCTCAGGATCGGTTACTGAGTCCTTCTTGCAGCCCGAAAAAATTACCGTAAGTGTGATTAGCAAAAACAAAATTCTTTTCATTACATATCCTTGTATTAATGTTCGTTCTCTTTTCTGTGTCACTGCAGTTTTTTTACATCATCCTGGATATAAAAAACTATTAATCTCTTGTTAAAAATATACAAATATTCTTAATCAACCAAAACTAAAAAAACCGATTGTCTTAACAATCTTGGTCAGAGTTTTACAGCAAGAATGAATTTTTATCGGCAATAGTCAGCACCGATTCTTATGCTAAAAGAAGTGAATGGATTGAATTAATAACAAACTATTTCTCGATTAGAAAACGTCAGGACGTAAAAATAGTCAATCTTCGCGTCACTCCTGTGGCTCCGGATCTGGCGCACAGTACCAGTGAAGATAAATTGGAGATGTTGCTTTCTGATGATTCTCCCTATAACGCAAAACATGTCTACACATTGATTTGGAAAAAAGAAAGTACCGGCTGGAAAATTCCCCATCTCACGAATCCCGGATAGAAACAATGACAGAATAAGCTTTATTCCCGCAAAAGGAATTTTCCTCGTTATATTTATAGTTAATTACTCAATGAGTTCGAAGATATTTGTTTTATTATTCTTATATTTTGCATGTATTTTTTTTTATATTGTCCGGTTGAGGGACATTTTTTCACTTATTAATCTGGAGATGTTATGTTTCGTGTTCTGAGTATTAGCGGGGTTATGGTATTATTCTTATTTTCTCATATCATTTATGGTCAAAGTACAAAGCGGTATGAATTCAAGTCGATGATAATTGATTATGAAACCGAATCTTCGGTAATGGGGACAAAAACAAAAGGAACGAAGACAGTGTGGATAGATCAGTTTGGCGAGAAGGAAGCGTCCTATACAAAAGCAACTACTACTATGAGTTTGTTAGGGATGAACAGTACAGAGGAAAAGGAGGATCTTTCAATCATTGACGGTAAAACGGCATACACAATTAATCTTATAGAAAAAACAGGTTTTAAGTCGGATATTACCGAAATGCAGAATATGGCGAATGCGTTCGCGCTTAATTACCAGCGAAACGGCAAAAAGTACAAAAATTTGCGTGAGTTTGTTGAGGATAATAAAGGGGAATGGATTGGCGAAGAGACTTTTCTTGGAAAGAAATGCGAAGTTTTTGTACTTATGGAAGTAAAGATGTGGATGTATAAAAACGTTGTCTTAAAAAGCGAAGGTCAGATGAAAGGAATGGATATAACGGAGACAGCAAAAAGTATTCAGGAAGGAGTAAGCATACCTAAGGATAAATTTAAAGTACCCGCTGGAATTACTTTAACTGACATGCCTAAGGGTTTCGATATGGAAACGGACGAAGAGTAAACAGTAATCCGTTCAGATTCCTCAGACTTAGCAACCTCTTATCCGATTATTGCGGGGAGTTGTTCTCCCCGCAATTAGTTTAAGCTTTTTAATAACTTGTTGAATCAATTTTTACCTTGCCTCTAAATACCCAATAAATGCTTATCGTATAAGCCAGAACAAATGGAACGCCTATAATCGCGATTGTTAGCATTATCTTAAGTGTGGCTTGCGAGGACGCTGCGTTATAAAGATTCAGACTATAAGCAGGATCAATGCTTGATTTCACGAAATTTGGAAACATGCCGATTGCAAAGAGCCCCATCAATGCAACAATGCTTGCACAGGATGAGAGAAAAGCACGGAATTCATTACCGTGAACAACCTCCCTTGGTATATTGGCAATAGCAAGCATGTTCATGATGGCAAGAATAAAAAACGCCGGGTATTCTTTGAAATGTATAACCATCTCCGGAAAATATATTAATGTTGCCATAGTAGTGGAAACATAACAGATAGTAAAAAAGATAATAGCGTTATTTGTCCAATGTTTGACAGTTTTCTGCACTTCTCCTTCAGTTTTCATTGAGAGATAAATAGCCCCATGCATCATAAACAATGCAACTGTGGTAATTCCTACCATTATGGTGAATGGTGAAATTAAATCTAAGAAACTCCCTGTAAATTCTTTGTCTGCCCCTATGGGGATTCCAGTTATTATATTACCAATGGCAACCCCCATCAAGAAAGCAATAAGAATACTTGCCACCGAAAAAGCAATATCCCATGCATTTCGCCACCAAAGCATTGGTTGTTTGCTCCTGAATTCAATAGCAACGGCACGGAAGATTAAAACAAAAAGGAGTAACATAAAGGCTGTATAGAAACTTGAAAATACTGTGGCATAAACATGTGGGAATGCCGCAAAAAGCGCTCCGCCGCCTGTAACAAGCCATACTTCGTTTCCATCCCATACCGGTCCGATAGAGTTAAGCAATATGCGTCTGTTTAAATCTCCCTTCATAAAAAGGTGTAATGCTCCGACACCAAGATCGAATCCATCAAGTATTGCATATCCGGTCAGAAGAACCCCAATGAGAATAAACCAAATTGTGTTCAAGTCAAATGTAAATTCCATAATTAACCTGCTACTTTCCCGCTAAAAGGATTTTTTGTTTTTCATATTCGCTTTGGAGAGATTCAATATCCTCCGGTCCGTGTTTAATCTTCTCGTTTAAAAGAAAGAGAAAAAGAACTAAGAGAAGAGCATAAATGAGTGTGAAGAGAATAAGAGAGAATAATACTTGATTTGCCACAACTGCCTTGGACAACGCGTCAGATGTGCGCAGCAGATTGTATACAATCCATGGCTGGCGACCAATTTCCGCCGAATACCAGCCAACCTGATTTGCAATTTGGGGAAGCAGAACCGCCAGCACAAAAGTTTTCATAAGCCAATTGCTTCTGAAGAGGGTGCCTCGCCATAAAAGGAAAAGCGCAAGGAGACTTAAACCTATAAGTGCCATACCAATAGCAACCATAAGGTGGTAAGTCTGAAAGACAATATTTATCGGAGGGAGGTCTTTTTTATCAAAGGAATCAAGCCCTCGTATGGGAGTTTTAAAGTCATTATGAACAAGGAAAGTAAGGAATTTTGGGAGTGCAATTCCAAATTTCACTTCCCTTTGATTCTCATCTACCCATCCATACAGATAAAGATCTGCAACCGCGTTGCTGTCATAATGAGCTTCGATCGCTGCAAGTTTTGCAGGTTGATTCTTGCTCACTCCGACGGCACTTTGATGACCGGTAAACAATTGGAAGAGAGAGGCAAAAACCGCTATACCAAGTCCCACTTTAAATGACTTCTGAGCAAAGTCAATGTTTCGTTTTTTTATGATATAGAATGCAGCAATACTCATAATCAGAAATGCGCCGGCAAGCCAGGCACCGGAGAGAGTGTGAGTAAGACGATCTACAGATGAAGGATTAAAAACCATTGCCCAAAAATCAGTGATCTCTGCACGTGCGTTTAAGCCCTCTCCCACGATGTGAAAACCCGCAGGGGTTTGCATCCATGAATTAGCTACGACTATCCAGACAGCACTCAACATAGAACCTAAAGAGACCATAATAGTCGAGAAGAAATGAACCTTGGGAGAAACTTTGTTCCATCCAAATACCAGGATTGCAAGGAAGCCGCTCTCAAGGAAAAATGCAAAGATACCTTCTGCCGCAAGGGCACTTCCAAAGACATCACCAACAAAACGCGAATAAGTTGCCCAATTAGTTCCGAACTCGAATTCCATAACAATACCTGTAGCCACACCAAGAGCAAACGTAAGTGCAAATACTTTAACCCAAAATTTAGTCATTTGCTGCCAGACGGGATTTTTTGTTTTAAGGTAAAATCCCTCCATAATAACCAACGCCACTCCCAGTCCTATGCTTAATGGGGGATAAATGTAATGGAATGCTATCGTGAAGGCGAATTGTAGTCGTGAAAGAAATTCAACATTCATATTCTTTACCTTTTATTTTTATAAAACATAGAAGCTGATTTGCAACTTCACAAAAGATTTATTGCAAACATACAAATTTTTTCGGTGCCTTAAAAACATATAAATTGCATCAGAGTTATGAATATATTAATTTTACGTGCGTGATAAATCAGAATATATTACAACTGCAAAACTCCGAAATAATCAAGACGAAGAATTGGACTGTTTTTATGAAACCCAAACAATGGTACGAATCACTTTTTGAAAACTATGCAAATAAGTACGATAACGAATCCTTTACTCAGGGAACGTGTGGAGAATGTGACTTTCTTGAGAAGGAATTCGGATATGATAAATCACTAAAGATCCTGGATGTGGGATGCGGAACAGGCCGTCATGCTATTGAGTTAACAAAGCGGGGATACAAAGTAACTGGCATTGACTTTTCAGAATCACAACTTTCAAGAGCAAGAGAAAAAGCAGCATCAGAGAAACTTGAAATTGATTTCAGAAAACATGATGCAAGAAACCTTCCCTTTGAAAAAGAGTTTGATGCCTCAATTATGTTGTGTGAGGGGGGATTTCCGTTAATGGAGACTGACGAGATGAATTATGAGATTTTAAGGAATGTTACAAAATCCTTAAAGCATCCGTCAAAGTTAATATTTACAACTTTGAATGGACTTTTCCCGCTCTTTAACTCGGTTGAAAAGTTTTGCTCTGAGACTTCCGAAGCAGGAAATGCAATTTATCGGAACAACTCTTTTGATTTGATGACTTTCAGAGATCATAATATAACTGAGTTTGAAGATGACAACGGAAACAAAAAGACACTTGACTGTAACGAAAGATATTATATACCGAGTGAAATAACCTGGTTGCTAAAATCGTTGGGGTTTGTGAAAATTGGCATTTACGGGGCAAAACTTGGTGCGTTTTCGAGAGAAGATAAACTGACTATCATGGATTTCGAGATGTTGGTTATAGCGGAAAAATAGAATTAATTCTTTCTTAGAAATATCTTTAATTAATTCAATGATTAAAAAGGATAGTTGATTAAACACCCGGAAACCGCATTGTGCAGTTTCCGGGTTTATGTTAATAAGAAGTGACTGGGTGTAAAAGTTACTTAACCGGTATGGGTCTTTTATTTTTTATCCGGGTAAGGGGGTGGTGGAGCAATTTTATGCGGTTTCTGTTTTAATTCATTTAGAATCACTTCAATTGCCTTGTTTAATTGCTGGTCTGTTCCTTCATATTCAAGTGCCGGATCGTTATCTACTTCAATATCCGGATCAACTCCATAGCCTTCCATTATCCATTCTTTGCCTTCGATATCGTATCTTGAAAACTCGGGTTTGTTCAGGTAACCGCCATCTACAAAGGGAAGAGTTCCGCGGATACCAACCACACCTCCCCAGCTTCTTTTACCTACTAGTTTGCCCATTTTATGATGTTTGAATCTATACGGGAAGATATCCCCGTCCGATGCGGAGAACTCATCGAGCAGAGCAACTTTGGGTCCGAGATGAAGTCCGGAGGGATCGGTGTTCGGAGAAGAGTTTCTTGCTATTGTAATCATACTGAGTTCACGATTAAGGCGTTCGGCAATCATTGGAGAAACAAACCCTCCACCATTGCCTCGCACATCTATAATGAGAGCTTGCTTTTTTAGTTGTGGATAATAATATTTAACAAACTGGTTTAATCCTTCGAGGCTCATATCAGGAACGTGAATGTAACCAACTTTACCGTCCGTTGCCTTGTCAACTTTTTCAATATTCCCCTCAACCCAATTCAAATAATAAAGACTGTGCTCATCTTCAATTGGAATGACCACGGTTTTACGGCTGTTGTTTAATTCCGGCTTACTGTTTACCGTAAGTGTAACTTGCTTACGCTGCTGGTTGATAAGGGACTCATAGATGTCCAGCATGTCAGAAGTAGATTTACCGTTGACCTCAAGAATATAATCTCCCTCTTTTACATCAACACCTATATCTGTAAGAGGAGAACGCAGTGATTTGTCCCAGTTCTGCCCTTTAAGAATTCTATCGATACGGTAAAATCCGGACTTAGAATCTCTGGAAAGTTCTGCTCCCAGCAAACCAAGTTTGATTCTCGGCGCTTTTAGATAGTCTCCGCCGCCCACATAAGCATGCCCGGCATTAAGTTCCCCAATCATTTCTCCTATGATATAAGTCAGGTCAGCACGGTGATTTACATAGGGAAGCAGTTCGCCGTATCTTTCTTTCATTTTTTCCCAATTAACGTTATGAAGATTCGGAGCGTAGAAAAAGTCTCGCATCTGTCTCCATGATTCATTAAAAATCTGCTTCCACTCCTGTTTCCTGTCAAGATTGATTTTAAGGTCGGATAAGTTAAGTCTATCCTTGATTTCAATTTTTGAGGAAGGAAGATCAAGAATAGCATAGCTTCCCCCTTGACCAACCAGAATCTTTTTGCCATCAGCAGAAATTTCGTAACCCGATACATCGCCAAGATCAGTTTCTTTTAATTTATCAAAGTCGAACATTGCGAAAGAACTACCATGAGGAGATCTCACTCGCTTCATATAATAAAGCTTATTCCCCACACTGGTCAGGGAGCGATACATTCCATTCACAGGAGTAACTTCGGCAACGCGGGAGATAATCCCGTCAATATCCAGTTTTACTGTGGGGTTTGATTTTATGTCTTTCTTTTCATCCTTTTTTTCCTCTATTGCTCCCGAAGTAATTTCAACCTCATCACTTTTGGGTTCGAATGGTGATTTCGTTTCCTTCGAAAGAGTGAGAAGATAGATTTTTTCCATATCGGTGTAGATATGGTTAAACTCTGTTTGGCCAAGTTGAGGAGTAAAGGTTCGTGCCGAAGTAAAAAAGAGATATTTGCAGTCGCTGCTAAAGGCAACCGAACCAACATCATACCAGGAATCCGTTACGGGATAAGATTTGTCCTGATCAAGTGAGTAAATATAGATTACCGAGTTGGCATCTGTTTCCGGATTAACATAAGCTATAAACTTATTATCCGGACTCCATGAAAAAACTGAATACTCCCAGATATCAGATTTGGCAACGAGGGTTACTTTTTTTGATTCAACATCAACGAATTGCAGGTTTTGCGCACGATCGTTCCATAAAATTTTTTTACTGTCCGGAGACCAGCGAATTGAATATTTATAATTATTACCATTCGACGTCAGTCGGACTGGTTTCGAGAGACCTTCCTGAGTGCGGATGTAGATCTCATCTTCTCCTGATTCATCTGAAATGTATGCAATCCATTTCCCATCTGGAGACCAAAGGGAGTTACGTTCATGTACTCCGGGGGTGTTAGTAAGATTACGGGTTGCCCCATCTTTTGACGGGACAGTGAAAATTTCGCCCCGAGCACCAAAAAGAGCACGCTTGCCGTCCGGAGAAATCTCATAGTTCATAACCGAACCGCTTACATCCAGTAGTCCGCCTCGTCCGGTATTAAAATCTTCATTTATCTCAACTGTTATTTTATTTAGTTGATTTGCGACAACATCATATTTATAAATATATCCGCCATTCTCAAACACAATCAGGTTACTTCCAAGCGAGGGAAACTTAACATCGTAATCCTTAAAATCGGTAAGTTGCTTGGTTTCTTTTGATATCAGATCATAAGAGTATATATTCATTTTGTTATTTCTGTCTGATACAAAAAATATCATGTCTCCATACCACATTGGAATAATATCCTGGGCTGGATTGTTTGTGATATTTGTTGTTGACTTATCCTTAAAGTCATAGATCCAGATATCATCAGCCTGACCGCCACGATATCTTTTCCAAGTGCGGAACTCTCTGAAGACACGATTATAAGCAAGTTTGGAGCCATCGGGAGAGTAAGAGCAGAAACCACCGCGTGGAAGCGGAAGCTGGATGGATGGTCCCCCCTGCACATTTACTGAATACAGGTGCCCCTTAAAATCGTTGAACTCGCGCCAGCGCGAACGATAAACAATAGTCTCATTATTCTTCCAGCCCATTACAATATTATTCGGTCCCATTCTGTCCGAAACATCGTCCCTGTCTAACGTTGCCGTAACAGTAAGCCTTTTGGGGCTTCCACCTTCCGATGGAATTAAGTAAACTTCCGTATTACCATCATATTGCGCGGTAAAAGCTATGTTTTTGCCATCAGGGGAAAATCTCGGGAACATCTCAAAACCAATATTAGATGTAATTTTTCTGGCGATTCCGCCGTTCACCCCAACCAGGTATAAGTCCCCCGCATAAGTAAAAGCAATTTGATTCCCATTTGTTGCAGGGAATCTAAGCAGGCGCGCCTCCTGAGAGAAAAGATATGATGAGAGTGCGAACAGAAGTAAAAGAGATAAAAGTAAATTTTTCATAATGCTTTCATTAATATTGAATATATATAATTTAAATTTATAAAAATCCAGGGAAGAAGTCAAAAAATAAATGATAAGCGGCGTAATGAGGGGAATAAAAAAAGGAACGGTGAATGCCGCTCCTTTAAAACAATTCTGAAAAAGAATTTATTTCATAAAAATCATCTTATTTGTTGCCGAGAAATCACCGGCACGTAATTGATAGAAATAAACTCCCGAGGAGAGGTTAAGGTCTTGAGAAGAAAGGTTAAAGTCAAAATCCCCGGGGGATTGGAGCACATCAACAAGAGTTGAAATTTCGTTTCCCATTACATCGAATAGTTTCAATGTGACATGAGTTGTGGTGGGAATAGAATAATGAATAACTGTTGAGGGATTAAAAGGATTTGGGTAGTTTTGAGCGAGTGAATAATTAACAGGCGCTTGAGGATTTTCATTGATTCCCGAGATAACCAGATACTGAACTGTTATTTTTCGGGCATAGAATCCGGATCGTACATACTCAGAATTGAAGATGTAACGGATTGTAAGCATTCCTTCAGCTTCCACCCAGGAGCTATTTTGCCACATGAAAAAATCACCCTGAACAGCAAAACCGTTGTTATCATTCACATAAACAGACTTTGAATAATTCCCCCAGATATTGTTTTCATATGTCTCATAGAGATTCATTAATAAACCACCATGAGAATCATATGTGCCTGTATAACGTCCGTAATCAGTCCACGCATTATTAATCCAGCGTTGGACAAGTTCTGTAATCATATTACCGCTTAAATCATATGAAAAATTGTTTTGCCAAGTATTTGTCCACTGACTATTCGTGTATTGCTGATAAGTTTCACTTTGGACTTGTCCGCCAGCATTATAAGAATAAAGACTTTTATTTTCATACTGCCAAGCCCCCGACCAATTCTGACTCATTTCCTCAATTAATCTCCCCGATTGATCGTAGGAATAAATATACTGGTAAGCATAACTCCACGTTCCGGAATTATAATTTTCTGATGTCCACGTGAGTATATTTCCGGAACCATCATATGTACTTGTATATCTTGATGAATATCCCCACGCACCATTTTGCCAAAACTCAACATATTCAGTCAACACATTACCATGTATATCATTTGTATAAGTTCCACGATAGCTATTTTGCCATGCATTATTTTCCCAGGTCTCGCCCAGAACACTTACAAGATAACCATTCGCATCATAAGTCGCCGTATTCCGGTAATCATCAACCCAAACAGTGTTGTTTAACATTTGCCAGTACTCAGTTAACCATTTTCCCATTGCATCATAGGTGATTTGATATTTCTGCGCGGTAGTGGCATAGTACATAATTATTTCCTGTGGCAAATAGAAATATCCGTTTAAGTTTATTGGTTTCTGAAGATTGAATTTTTTAGAGAGATGGAATTGAGAGTATGATGGAAAGCCGGGATAAAGTGATTTTGAGATGATATTTTTCATCTGACCCTGACCGGGGATAAATTTACCCTGATCCAGGATGGGTTGAGAATTGAGAGTAAAAGAAACAATTAATAGCAGGATTAATGTTTTCATAACGCCTCCATTCAAATAAATTATAAAACCCGCTCAAAATGTAATTAATTAAATGAGAATTCAAAAGAAAAAATTAATATAGGGAAAATTCTATCTTAGCGATTCAAGTACCCGGGAATGTGAGAAAAGAGTAATTCTTATTTGGCTGGTTTTGATGGAGTTAGTTTAAGGTTATTTTTTATCGCAAGCTCTTTTATGTTAAGGAGGTGAATTATGGGAATTCTTTTTTCTGCAATTCTCTGAAGCAATCCTCTTTTTTTGTGATCGCATGAAGCATACTCTTTTACAAGTCCATTGGGGAAAAGAGGAGAATGAGAGCATCCGCCCAGCGAGGCATGATTTCCTCCTATATTTATCAATACCGATATACTTTCCGATAAAAATATCTCTTCCCTTTTTTGAATTGCTTCCTCTAAATTCTGGGGTATGAACAACTGTTTATTGTTTCGCATTACGGAAATGCGGAGCGATTCAATCCCTTCTTCCTGAATTCCGCCACCATTATCATTTACACCCCCTAAAGTCAGTAGTTTGGATTTATATTTAAGTCCACCCCGTTTGATTAAATAGCTCTCTATATCAGTCCAGGTGGCTTCCATTTCATTAGCTCCATACATTGAAGCACCTAGCGAACTGATCATAATCACATTACATCCTAATGTTTGGGCAGCAGCAAGCGATGCGATTGCCAGCGATGGGAATGAACCAGAAAGGTTTATTCCCAAATAATCTTCTTTCCCCATTTTGCATTCCACAAGCCAACGGTATATTAGTCCGGCAAATTCGGGATTTGCAGCAGTTTGTTTTGCATCAAAGTTACCGAGTGTTGTAGTTATTAAAGTAAATTCGGATCCGAGCAATCCCCAGTATTCAAAGTTAGCATATGATGGCTTCGATAAACCAAGATCCTCTTTCATTGTGTTAATGAGCCGGAACCAGTATTCCGCCATTTCGATCGCATGCTTTTCGTCTGGAGTCCATTTATTAGAAGAATTCTTATCGATAAATAAATTAACCAAGATTGCCGAAACCACGGTAACCATGAACGTAATTATAAGGAGTCTTGATTGCCTGATCACGATTTACCTAATAATAACGATAATTATATACGTTACGGAAGTTACTATACCGAGCGAATAGATTGTTTTAAGCGGTGATTGTCTGAACATTTCATTGGCAATAAGCCCAGGAATAATAAATCCAATTGTAAGTAGCTCGACCCCGGTATTAATGTTGGGAAAGAAATAAAGGTCGAGCAGCATTTTAAGAAGAAAACCGATAAGAAGAGTAACGAGAAATTTCCTTTTGCCATAAAGGATTAAATGACGGGAGAGATAATTAATTATTGCAAGAGTAAACAGAGCAACCACTATAGTTGTCAGCATACGAAAAGGCTGATCGGCATAAAGAGCAAAATAACCGGGTGTAATCACTCCCCCCGGAGAGAGATCAAACAATTCATAATAAACAATTCCTACTACAAGACCTATCAACAGGGCTTCAGTGATCATAATTCTCTGTTCCGTTTAAGTGAATTTAAGAATTTAAAGCCATCTCCTGCAATATTTCCAATTCCAAGGATAAGTGATTCATCAAATCCTGCTTTCAGAAATGTATCCTCAGGGAAATTGAAATCTTTCTTTCTCCAGACTTTAATCTTCTTAGGGCTAAATCCTAGTTTTATTAATTTTCGTTCTGTATATCCTGTATGGTCGCCGGCAAGTATAACAGAATGCAGGAATTCGTTTTCCAGAGAATTGATCCATCGTGCAAATTCCAGAGAGCGGAATGGTCTGTCGTTTCTTGTATTTAGTACTATAACAAGTTTTTTAAGGTTAGCGTATTGAGCACGGAATTTCTGAAGAAACTGTCCGGCTGATGGAGTATCATTCACAGCAAAGCCATCAATAAATTTTGAATCGCCCGGAAGTTCGTATATGCACGGAGAAATGGGTTCCTTCTTTTGATTAATTCTTTCAATTGCATCACTTTTATCAATACCACAAAGCCAGCAGACTTTGAGTGCAATTGCTAAGTTAAGTTTAACAAAATCCGTATCATCTTCTGTGAGGGCAACGGATATCACCTTGCTGTTTTTTAACTTCGCCTTTGACTCAATAAGCGGTAGAAAATCCTTTTCCCCGGTAACCACTATTGAATTCGCGGGAATAGCTTCACAGATTGATTCTGCCAGTTCCGGAAGTGTTTTACCCATAACTTCGAAGTGATCATTTCTAATGTTTGTTATTACATAAACAGTAGGTTTAATAACTCTCGTCTCAAGTTTCTGAAGTTCGGGATTCAGGGACATACATTCCATCACCAGATTATTAACCCTGAGTTTAACAGCAGTTCTGAGAGTACGAATTTGTTCCTGAACTCTTGCCCTTCCTTTTCTCCTGATAATGGAATGTGTTCCATCCGGATATATTAGTTGAGGAATGACCCCTGTAATTTTACCGAGTGTTGGTTCTGAGCTCAGTCCGGAATGAATTAATTCTGTAACGCTTGATTTACCCCTTGTTCCATTCACAATAATTCTATGCCTAAGAAAGGCAACCCTGCCAGAAGTCATTATTGTTTCAAATACCAGAAACAGAAGAATAAAAAATATTACTGCAATCAGGAAAAAAAGCGACATAGATTACCCATATATTTTTGTAAATTCATAAAGTAATTTAGCCAAATTACTTTAAAAGCCCAACGCCATTCCCCCTCTTCTGACATCTGCCGAGCCGTAGAATTTATGGTTATCCCAATCAATCATAATCATCTGAGCTCCCCCAAAAAATAGATCATAATCCCCTCTCACTCTAATATTGTGTCCCTTGCTTTCTACTGCATTGCGCACTGCGTCAGGAATCCTCCCTTCAATATACAGGTAGTCATCGAGTTTCTGGCAAAACATTCTTGGCGCATCATTAGCGTCCTGAACATTCATATTAAAATCAATTATGCTTACAATAAGCTGAACTACCGTTGCAATAATTCTCGCAGCTCCCGGTGAGCCAATTATAAGGTAAGGTTTACCGTCCTTTGTAATGATAGTGGGTGCAATTGAGCTTCTGGGTTGTTTATTAGGTTTGGGAATATTAATGTCAGCTACTTGCCCAAAATTAGACATAGATGAATTTAAAAGAACCCCGCAAGACGAGAAGCTGGAGCCGAAGAAAACCCCAAGAGTTTGCGTAAGGGAAACCATATTCCCCTCCTTGTCAACAACGCAGAGATGGGTTGTATGTCCTCCGTCAAAATCAGTTTCCAGATCATCAATACTCTTTTTTGTTTCTTTTTTGTTTTGCTCACTACTTCTATTTGTCTCTTTCTTATCCTTTTTTATTCTCCCCCAGCTGTCGAACAGTTGATCCTCACGACTGCTTTTATTATAATTTTCTTCATCATCAGGATCATCATTAAAATACTCTTCCTCATCCACCGTTTGCTTCACCTGTGGCTCAATCCCTTCTTTATCGTAAGGATTGGGGTTCCCCTCTTTTGTTTTTCTATATTCTTTTGGGTTAGCATAGTTCATATCAATATCATTAAAGCGAACTCTTGCAAAACTTTTAGAAAGAAGTCCATTTACGGGGACATAGGAGAATTTAGTATCCCCAAGATAAGCGGCACGATCTGCATAGACTCTCCTGAGTGTTTCAGCGAGAAAGTGAAGGGCATCCCCGTTTGTGCTGTAATGACCAAGCTTCTTAAGGTCTTGATTTTCAAGAATATTCAGGGCTTCAATAACCGAGAAACCTGATTGTGGTGCGCCGGCTGCTATAATCTGATAACCACGATAAGTACCCATTACCGGACTCGATATTTGGGGTTTATAATTAATAAAGTCATTAAGGGTGATTTTTCCACCGGCTTCATTAATATCTTTTACAAGTTGTTCGGCAACTGTTCCTTTATAAAAACCATCTTTCCCCTCGGTGGCAATTTTTTTGAGAGTATTTGCGAGTTCTTTTTGCACCAGCAACTCCCCTTCCATCAGCGGAAATCCTTCGGAAAGGAAAATATTAGCTGTTGATTCATACTGTTGAATTCTGGAAACGTTGTCCAGAATCAAAGAAGCAAGAGTATTGTCAATTGGAAAACCCTCTTCGGCATACCGAATAGCCGGTTTGAGGACAGTAGCCAGCGGAAGAGTTCCATATTTTTCAAGTGCTTCGGTCAAACCCGCAACGGTTCCGGGAACGAGCACAGATTTTGCGGTACCTGCATCACTCCCGAAATTATAATCAAGCTTATTGACATCTTCGGAAGCTTTCATATAGTAATTAATGAAAATATACTTATCTAGTTTTTTCAAATAAACCACCATCGCACCGCCTCCACCTATACCGGAACCATCCGGTTCAACCACACCGATTGCAAAGGCCGCAGCCACAGCAGCATCAACCGCATTCCCTCCAAGTCTTAGCATTTCATCCGCTGCTTCTGAAGCTAAAGGATGTGCTGTTGAAACCATCCACTCATTTCCCACCGCATAGTTGCCTCGTTTCGGATCATCGGGGGACTGCCAGACAGTAAACTGAAATGATAGGACAACACAAAGAGCGGTTAAAAGCAAATATCTTATTTTCATCAATTTATTCAACATTTTTTCTCCAAAGAAATTTTAACTCAATTAATAACCAACAAACTTAAATAACGCTCTTCTTAGAATATTTTCTTAAGCTCGTTGCTCACTTCCGCCATTTTATCAACCAAAGAAATTTTAATTTTTTTATTTCCTGCTATTTTGGTAAAGAACTTATCCTCATCACCCTGTTTAACAACGATCATAGCAATCGAAGATTCGGCTGACAATTCGTTAAAATCATCAGATTGCTGACCTCTGCGTGCCGTACCGCCAATATGGATCATAAGAATGTTTATATTCTTTTTCTTAGCGGCTAAAATAAGAGCATTAATTCTTGCTTTTTCCTGATCACGACTAATACCGGCAGCACCAAGTCCTTTAGAACTGTATCCCGGAATAATAACCACTGTTTTTATTCCGTCAAGATTATTTTCTTTTGCCAGTGCTTCGATCTTATAATTTATACCGGCTTTCTTGAACAGCATTCCTGCCAGAGTTACATCTGCACTTTGTCCTGCGGATGTAATAAGTACAGGCTGATCAAATTTTTTATCAGATTGGGCAGATGTAAATGAGGACATTAAAACAACTACTAGAAATACGCTTAACATGATTTTCATTTTTTACTCCGTTTTTATGATTTAATATAAATAATTTTTCAATCCCGATTCTGAAATTTCGGTGAATCCCGGAATATTTTCAAATAATAATTCTTTTTCCGGATTCATCTCGTTATAAGCTGCTACAACTGCACGGAAGCCTTCGATATGGCGGGCGACTCTAATTTTAAGAGGTTCTCCATCCGGGTCATATTCAATTCTAAGTTTTCCGGATTCCAGTGCTGTTTTGTAATTCTTATCCACTCCATAGATAATCATTTCTTCGTTTGTCCTGCCGCGAAGTCTTCCCTGAATTGGGTTACTTGTTTCCATAAGCACAGGCAATACGCTAGTACTATCACCCCATTCCCTGTGGCTTAACCCACGAAAAGTCTTTGGTGAAATTTCAAGAGCATATTTAAGATTTTCGAATTCAAGATTCAATACTGCCATAGCCCCCAGTTCCTTAGCTTTTTCGTGGACAATTATCGCCTTGATAATAGGAATTTCGGGTGCTGCTTCATGCAAATCAAATGCAAGATCAACCTTTTCGCGCTTAATCAACTCGACAATGGCATATCCAACGCGTTCCGAAAAGGTTCCGTCTGCCCTTCCCGGGTAAGATCTGTTAAGATTTCTTGTTTCAAAACCCGACAGTTTCTGCCCGCTCGGATAATGAAGATAGACTTCCGGATCAGGCCACTGATCAAGGGGATTACCAACTCTGGATCCAAATGAAAATTTTCTTTTTCCACTTCTGGTATCGAGTGTAAAGTCAGCCGGCAGCCCTTCCATAGGATCGGTGCAAGTGTATCCACTGTGACATGCCTGAGGAATGACTATCATCCGTCCGGTAGTCACTTTAATATTTTCAAGTAGGAGTACCGCACTTAAATATCCCGACGGTTCATTTGGATGTGTTCCACCAAGGAGCAGCACAGTTCCACCTGGCACACCACTATCGAAGAAATAAATATCGGTATCCCCATTGCTTCCTTTCAAATTATGAAGATAATCGCTTAGCTTACCAACGCGTGTGAGTCCCTCAGCCGGGAAGAGCTTATCTTTTTCACGTTTTCCAATGAACTCAACCGCAGCCAGAGTTGCCAGAATTGCAGCCAGAAGCAGGAAAGCAATCGCAGTTATATGATTTTTTTTCATCCTTATCTCTCTATTTAATCTGCAGAATTCTTAAAATAAACGGAATCAATATCATCACATAAGCCATTTGTTTTTTCCACTCTTTCTCCCTGAAAAGTTCGATTCCAACAACTGCGGTCAGTAAAACCAGTATTAATATATATGTCCAGTATAGCATTTCCACTCCGCTTAATTAATAACGCGTTAAAGCCGACCCGATACCGTCAGCGAAATAAATAATTACAAAAGCAGTAATCATAGAAAGAATAATGTAGAAAAGAGAGTGTCGTAGAATCTTGAAATGATTCTTTTCACCCACCATTTGACCGGCATAGGCACATAAAAGAGATGGCGGCGGCATGGTATCTCCCAATGCAGCAAGAAGCGCCAATCCGGAAGTCACAATAATTTCGTTTTTACTGATAAAAACAAAGACCAGAGGAACACCCACAACTGACGCGGCAGCATAAGCCGAACCAAAGAATGGCATTATCATACCCGCAACATATTTCAATTCCTCCGGCATTTGAAGTGCTGTTATCGCAAGATAACCACGCACACCCGTCAAGGTCATTATCTGAATGAACATCCCTACGCCCACCAGTATTGCCATAACCGGCATTGCGTTTTTTACGGCAAGACTTGATTGTTTATAAAAATCAATCTTCTCTCCGGTGCCAAAGGCAGCGAGTGTGCCGATCAGGAAAATGAGGGGAACCCCAAGATGAGGCATATACTGTGGAATTATGCGGTCAAGTAACAAAAGAACAACTACTACAAATATGGGTATAAAGAGTTTAATGCCATGCTTTTGGCTGACCGGTTTTTCCATTTTAGCAAGTACTTCATTTATGTCGAATTCCTTAAGATATCTGAAGCGAATGATTATGGCGGTTATGGTTGCCAGCGGGAAAGATGCAAGAAACAAGGGGAGTTCAAAACCGACATAAGGCATATCCACCCCGCCTCCGATTATCATTACCGGAATACATATTGGAGGGGCGATCTCCCCGAATACAGCTGCCATGGTGATAAGCGATCCGACTGCTATCCCGGGCATTCCCATTGCCATTAAAGGTCTTACTACAAGCGCTCCGGTTGTTAGAATGCACGCTGAAGATAATCCGGTAAGCATTCCCGGAAACATAACAAAATATGTTATAAGTATCATCATGATTGTCGGGTAGCGGTAAAGTGATTTGATCATGTGATAACTGATTGTGTGCAGAGCCCCGGTAGCTTCAACTGTTTTCATAAAAATCATTGCGGTCGCAATAATCATAATAGGATCGAGGAATCCAAAACTGCCTTCCACCAGATGACGGACCGGGAATCCTTCTCCGGCAACGAGTGCACCTGTTACTGCGGAAATCATCAGCGATACCCCTGCGGGGAGTTTAAGCAAAAAAACCGCCAAGGCAAATGCCACAAGCATACATAACAGGGTAATTAATTCAATGCTCATAAATTGTTCCGCTATTTGATTAAAGATAATTTTAACATTTTTACAAACTCCGGTGTCTGAAAACGGCAAAAATAAATACCGCTTGACAACCCCTTCCCCTCAAAATCAACACTATGGTTTCCTTCTGAAAACCATCCATCCGCCAGCACCTCAATAAACTCTCCCGTTACACTGACTATTTCAATCTTTATCTGTAAATCCTTCTTTAATCCAAAATTTATTCTGGTTGAGGGATTAAAGGGATTAGGATAATTTTGATATAACACAAAATCCTCTATCAATTTGTTTTCCCTGATTTCTGAAATACGCGTGAAACTTTTTGAGTAACCCTTTACATCATATATTCGCACAGAATCTATTTCGCCGCACTCCGCAATCTTTGTCCGGAAATTGATTCTCTGATTTACGGAGGACTGCAGGAATGTTTCCGGCTCAATAAAAACTTCATTGTACCAAGGATTATCGTTATCTGCGGGATCTATACCAATTCTGCTGTTAAAAGAAATGGATTTTGTTTTTAATTTCCCATAAAGTATAAGTCCGTCAAAGTCAAGTTCGGTCTCGGGAACAGTTACTGTCACAGCAGTGGAATCGTTTCGGGTTGAGAAAGTGACGGTGTACTGGTTGATGTCTTCATAAGGCAGAAGTTCCACTGGGTTTCTTGCTTTATCTTTGTCTATAGCAGTCCCGTTTAAGTTTCTGTAAAGTTCAAAATGAAGATGCACTGTGTTAATTTCATAACCTGATTTCCCCATAAAACCAATTGTATCGAGAGTTGTTATTGTGTCTCCCACATTGAATCTGTGGAAACCGTTCAGATGCAGGTAAGCATTGTGTCGCACCTGCCCGTTTGCAGAATCAATACGAACCAAAATCCAGTTCCCGAATCTCTGCAAACTTGTCCCCGCAGTCTGAGTGGAATCTTCTTTTCTTACAATCACTCCGGCGCGGGATGGTCGTATTGGAGTGTTATATGATCCGGCGAAATCAACTCCTCTGTGAAAATCATAAACTCCGTTTAGTCTTCTTGGTCCAAAAGCCGATGCGGCATCAACAAAAAAAGTGTTTCCTGTCGTCGGATAAACAGAATGAATAATTTTAAATACTGAGTTACTGATATCAGAGATATTGCTGTTTCCGTTATCGGAAATACGAACTCTTCCCTTCCAGGTGCCAATCTGAGGCACATTCCAGTTGTATGTTCCGTTGTTTACAGTACTCGCTGTTATCAGCATCCAGGAAACACCATTATTTGTGGTGTACTCCAGTTTAACATTTCCGACAAAACCGGTTGTTGACCAGGTTATGGGTGTAACTTCACCGGAGCGTAATAATTCAAAACCATTTGGTGAGAGGACTGTTATTTTATCCTCGGGAAAAGTCATACCGACTGCATCCGATAATTTTTTGCGAGATGCGGTGGAATTCCGAAGATTAAAGCATTGTTCAATATGAATAAATCTCCCGGTTGTTAAAGCGGCATTATTTGAGCAGGGATTTGAACTATTGTTTATAAGCCTCCCCTGTGTGTTTGTTAATGCAATCAGTTTATCCCAGTCAAGATCAATATGGGCTGTTTTGAATGTAAGTGTATCATCGATAAGCAGCATATTATTGCGCAATAAAACGGCATAATCATTTTCAGGAGTAAATCTCGTCCCATTACTGATTATAACATCCGGATCATCATCCCCCTGAGAAAATCCATGCGGTTGAATTACTAAAAGCCCACTAATATAATTGTTCAGCACATTTGTGGTCACCTGAAGCATTCCGTCCGCGGTATGCGCCTGGTCAGATATTTTGTAAGGACCATTGGGTCCGCAAACTGTAGATGTGCCGCTGCAAGAGGAGTTTGTCGTACTGTTGCACCTGTGAGTTCCGGTAATAAAAAGCGCACGGCAGCTATTATACCTGAAGATGTAAGTCGCTTGTCTGTCTGTGTTTGAGTCATACTTTGGATGCGGCGCCTGCATGAACAGTCTGCTTCTTTTTGCTTTCGGATTGTAAACAAACATTCCCCAGTGATTGGAAGATGAACTCTGTTTCTCCAAAATATAGTAGGTCTCAAGCGTAGTCGTATCATACAAGATGACCAGTCTGTAACCGAAGTTGTTTGCAACCACATTCGCCACACCATAGTTTCCCTGGAGTATCAGAACAATAGTGTTCGACCATTCTGTTCGTTGAGAGGAGGTCGGAATCTGATAATCATTTCCATTAGCTCCCGGCAGTCCATCGGTGAAGGCTATCACATAATCACTAAGACTCCCGGAAGTGTTAGTCTGTGCAGGTAAATAAGTCAGAAGACTTATTATCAGAATGACTATGCTATATAAAATTTTTCCGTTCATCTTTTTTCTTTACTTAATCAACTGCATTTTTTTTGTTTCCGAAAAAGTTTTTCCGCTTTCCAATTCGGTTATATTAATTCGATAAAAATAGGTGCCGCTTGAAATGTTCGTGTTCCCGGAATGATAATTTACTTTATGGTACCCGGCATCCTTTATTCCGTTAACCGGAGTTTCAACTTCATTCCCAAGCACGTCAAATATTTTTAGGGATATATGACTTCTTTCAGGAATCTCGTACTCAATGGTTGTGCTTGGATTAAATGGATTCGGATAATTCTGAGAAATCGCAAATTTCTCCGGTTTATCAATTTTCACCTCAACCGCATCACTATACTGGTATGTACCGTCGATATCAACCATTCTCAGTCTGTACTGATATTTACCGTTTGACAGATTTCCATCTCTGAAGTAATATTCTTTTGGAGAATTACTGTTTCCCCCGGCTTTAACCTCGCCAATTTTTTCCCATAAACTTTCAGCTCCCGCGCGCTGGATCTCAAACATAAAAGAATTGACCTCATTTTCAGTTTTCCATCTCAGTTCAACTTTCTTTCCGGTTACCCGAACAGAAAAACCCGACAATTCTACCGGAAGAGGAGTGGAGGAATTTCCTGCTGTCCAGTATGAAAAATTATTCACTCCCGTTGCTGTTAATGTGTTATTTGACGTATTCAAAACTGCTGGGACCTGATCCCAGTTACTTAAATCAGTTGAGCGGAATAATACCAGATTCCCTTCTGGAATTGCGTTTAGCTCATTTTCATCATACTTAAAAACCAGTGTTGCATTGAAACCGCTTGTTTCGGTCGGTGTTATCTGGAAATATCTCTTTATACCCTCACTGCTGTTTCCCGTTGTAGCTGTCCCGGTTTTCCTTAAGATCGCCGTGTTTCCCGGAGCTGTTCCTGCTGGGTTTATTTCCAGACCTATTCCGCCGAATGTATTATTTACACCCCGCAACACTTCCCTTGTCGTCTGAATATTCCCCACTACCGTTTTGCCGGCTGATTCTGTAAGAGACGAATTTGTCCCCAGGGTCAGTATATTTTCGCCGGTGATAAAATTTCCGTTTATTACGGAAAGATTTCCGTTTATAGTTCTGCTTGCATGTAAAGAAACATTCCCGCTATTATATATCGTAACATTATTTGGTCCTCCGGCTCCCGGCCATTCCGCATCGGTAGTTGTCTGCTGGGTGGTCTGATCGGAGTTTCCATATTGAAGTATTGCATTATCTCCGTATAATAAAGAATAAGCGTTTTTCGAAAGACCTGCGGTACCCAGAATAATTAGTTTGTTATTTACGGTAGTATTTCCCTGTAAAGTCTTTGCACCGGCTCCTTCAATTTGAAGATTGTAGTATGCTCTCCCGAGCACATTCTGATTTTTGAGGTCATCGCTGCTGTTTGGATACCTGAATGTCCCACCGTTATCTGTAAATACCGGTGGCAAAGTTATCGTCCCCACTGCCGTAACGTTAACGTAACTCCCCTCATTTAATGTTACAGCACTATTGTCCGCCCAGAAAATTGAGTTGGTCGTTGAGTATCTTAGAGTTCCGCCATTCTTAATTGTTATTGTTCCCGGATCAAACAGTTTGCCACTCGTCCCGCTCCAGCTTACTAACCTTAGCGTTCCCCCCTCTTCTACATCAACATCCCCTAACCTTATTTTGTTTGCTGAGGTTGTCGCTACGTTCATTGTCCCGAATATTGTAACTTTTCCAATCTTTTGCATACTTGCCCCTCGCGCCACAATATGAGCGAGCCCCCCAACCATGGTAAATGTTCCACCGGGATATACAATTATGCTTGGGTATGCATAATCACTCCCGTTAAAAATTCTCCCGTTGATATCTAAAGCAGAAGGTTGTTCAAATGTACCATTCCTAATTATAAGACTTGCTGATAAATTCAGTTTTGAATTAGTCGTCCCACCATATGTTAGCTTCCCTTTTGTTTTATCAACCTCAATAATTTTAAAGAAAGCCATATTAAGGTCCGTATCGCTGTTACTCAAATTACCAATAGTTTGCTCATCTGCATCGCCTGAAAACTTAAGTATTGCTCCCTCTTCCCAATTTGAAAATGGCACATGCGTAAGTGAGAATGGTGTAAAGTTTCCATAAACACTTAACAAACTTGCTGCCGAAGACATATTAAGCTTTCCCGTCTCCCCCACAAACGTCAAGTCTTTGCAGCTTCTGTTTGCATCATTAACGCTAACCGTTACTCCTGATTTAATATATACATTATTAAAATATAAAGGAACTGAAGCAGACCCTGGTGCTCCGTCTACTGTTACCGCCCAAATCTGGCTTGCCCAGCTTCCGCTTACCACTGCATAGCGATCTCCAAGTGAAGTCTGACTGATGGTAAACGAATATCCATTTACATCTGATACCCTTATTGAATCAATTGTCCCGGATTCCGCGGTTTTTACCCAGAACTTAATAGTGCGGGTTGTATTGGCAGATGTGAATGGCAGAGGATCAATGCGGACAAAGTTGTAATTGGGGTTATCATTATCTAATGGATCTATTCCGGTCCTTGAATTGAATTCAACCGTTCTGTCATTGATTGTACAGTAAATGAATATACCGTCAAAATCAAGTTCTGTGTCCGGCGAAATCACTTCCGCTGCTGATGAATCTCCCTGACTGATAAAATTCACCTGATATGAATTCGAATTGGAATAGGGGAGTAATTCCACCGGGTTCTTAGCTTTGTCTTTATCAATAGTAGTTCCGACGAGGTTTTTGTAGAGTTCCAGATGGAGGTGAATCGTATTGATTTCATAACCCGACTTACCCATAAATCCAATTGTATCCAGGGTTGTCACTGTGTCCCCCACACCAAATGTATGAAAACCATTCAGGTGAAGATACGCATTATGACGCGGCTGCCCGTTTGCGTCGTCAATTTTCACAAGTATCCAGTTGCCGAATCTTTGCAGACTTGTTCCTGCGGTTTGTGTTGAATCTTCCATTCTGACAATCACGCCCGGACGCGAGGGTCTTATCGGAGTATTGTATGCCCCGTCAAAATCAATCCCCCGGTGAAAATCATATACTCCGTTCAGCATTCGGAGTCCAAAAGCTGACGAAGCATCAACAAAAACAGTATTCCCGGACGTGGGATATACAGAATGGAGAATCTTAAAAACCGATGAACTTGTATCCGCAACAGGAGTATAATTGGCATCAGCAATTCTTATCTTTGCCTTCCATGTTCCAACATTCGGCACTGCCCAGGGATATGTCGCCGTGTTCGGAATGTTATCACTTATCAGCACCCAGTTTTGCCCATTATCCGTCGAGTATTCAAGTCTTACCGTGGGAGTAAGCCCCGTTGAAGACCAGGTAATATTGTGTGTAGTGCCGCTGTTGAGTGATTCACCACCATTCGGAGATATAAGCGTCAGCGATTCTTCCGCAAAGGTTAATCCGATTGCATCCGAAAGCTTTTTCCTCCTTTCGGTTGAGCTTCTTAAAGAGTAGGCCTGTTCAATGTGTATAAATCTTCCGTTTGTTGAAGTGGCATTATTTGAACAGGGATCGGTACTGTTATTTATTAGTCTCCCTTGTGTGTTGATCAGAGCTATTAGCCTGTCCCAGTCTAAATCTAAATGGGCTGTCTTAAATGTCAGCGTATCGTCAACCGCAAGGAGATGCTGCTGAATGATCTGTATGTAATCGGGGGAGGGCGTATATCTGGTCCCGTTACTCATTATCATGTGCGGGTCATCATCCCCCTTGGTAAATCCATGTGGCTGGATTACAATCAAATTAGTAATGCTGTTATTCATCAGGTTGGTTGTAACCTGCAGCATACCGTCAACTGTGTGTGCCTGATCGGATATTTTATAGGGTCCGCTCGGTCCGCAAACTGTGCTTGTACCGCTGCAGGTTGTATTGGTTGTGCTGTTACACCTGTGTGCCCCCGTTATGAATAATGCCCTGCAGCTGTTATACCTGAATATATATGTTGCCTGCCTGTCTGTGTAACTATCATACTTCGGATGCGGTGCCTGTATGAACAGCCTGCTCCTCTTCGCTGTCGGATTATATACAAACATACCCCAGTGATTTGAGGAGGAAACTTGTTTCTCGAGTATATAATAGGTCTCCCGGATGGTCGTATCATAAAAGATAACCACCCTGTAACCAAAATTATTTGCTGTCGTATTTGCAAGTCCGTAGTTCCCTTGCAGCATGTACTGGATTGCGGTCTGCCAGTCCGTCCTTTGAGTTGAAGTCGGTGTCTGATAATCATTCCCATCCTCACCGGGCAATGTGCCTGTAAAGGCAATCACATAATCACTAAGACTCCCGGATGTGTTAGTCTGTGCCGGCAAATAAGCCGTAAGACTTACTATCAGAATAAATATACTGTATAAAATTTTTCCGTTCATCTTAGTTTATTCTTATTATTTTATCAACTGCATCTTCTTTACTTCCGAAGAGACTTTGCCAGTTTCTAAACCGGTTATGGTCATCCTGTAGAAATAGGTGCCGGTTGAAAAATTCTTTCCCGCAGCATTAAAACTGAGAGAGTAATAACCGGCTTCTTTTTCTTCATTCATCAGATTTTTCACTTCATTTCCAAGTATATCAAAAACTGATAGTTTTACAAAACTCTTCTCAGGAATCTGATAGTTTATGGTTGTACTTGGATTAAAGGGATTCGGATAATTCTGAGAGAGATTGAATCTCACCGGCATTCCTGTGTTAACCTCTGCAATATTACTGTATTTTGCCGAGCCGTCATTATCTACTATTCTCAGTCTGTATTGGTATTTGCCTGGCATAATATTATCATCTGTAAATGTGTATTCCCTCGGCGAATTGCTGTTCCCGGATGCTGCCACTTCTCCTGCCTTCTCCCACTCAGAATTTTGCACTGATTTTTGGACTTCAAACAGATAAGAGTTGACTTCACTCTCTGTCCTCCATCTGAGTTCCACTCCGTTTCCTTTAACATTAGCAGTAAATGAAGTCAGTTCTACCGGAAGAGGTGCGTTTTCGCTGGCAAGTGTCCATCTCGAGAATCCGTCTATACCTGTTAATGTTACTGTATTAGCATCTGGATCTACTGTCCCGCCTTCAAGTGTCCACGTCGTTCCTTCGTCTGTTGATTTGAACAATCTAAGATTTGCTTCCGGAATTAAGTTTAGCTCATTTTCATCATACTTAAAAACCAGTGTTGCATTAAACCCGTTTGTTGCTGTTGGTGTTATCTGAAAATATCTCTTTATACCTTGGTTACCGTTTCCTGTAGTCGCAGTCCCTGTCTTCCTTAAGACGATTGTAGAGCCTGGTGCTGTCCCCGCGGCATTTATTTCTATCCCAATTCCGCCAAATGTATTATTAACACTTTGTACAACATCCCTTGTGGTTTGAATATTCCCCACAACCGTTTTGCCGGCTAGTTCGCTAAGTGTTGCTGTTGGAGAAAGGATAATCGTGAAATCTCCGGTTGTAAGTGAGCTTCCGTTTACTGCCAGAGTTCCGTTTACTGTTACATCCGCTCCAAGTGTCATTCCCTGTGAACTCGATACGTTTAAGTCATTTAATACTGTCGTGGATATCGGCATCTCATATCCCGTGGTTACGTTCTCAAGTGAACTTGTATATCTTAAATTTACACTGCTCCCAAATATTGGTACAGCTGTTAACGATCCTCTCGCACGGGATATTGTTGCATCATCTCCTAATGTTATATTCTTATCATTCCCAATGCCATTGTTATCAAAACTTCCCAGCGTTAGCGTCAGTGTTCCTGTTAGAGTTCTATTATCATGCAAGGTTACTCCACTGCCGTTATATAACTGTACATTAACAGGACCATTTGTTGCCGGCCATTCTGCGTCCGATGTAGTCTGTGCAATGCTTTGACCGGAAATACCATACTGAAGTTTTGAGGTTTCTCCATAGGCTAGAGTGTGGGTGCCCAAAGCTACAGTAGCAGTATCTATAATATATAATGTCCCATTTACTGTAATTGGTCCCCCAAGTGTTTTTGTCCCTGACCCCGAAAGCTCCAAATTCGTATAAGTCCTCTCTAATAAACCCGTTTGAGCCCCTGATAGTGAATACTTCCAGGTAGCTCCATTATCGGTCACCGTTGTTGGAAGAAATACTCCGGAAGTTGTGGTAATATTTACATTACTCCCCGAATTTAACGTCAAAGATGGAGGTATAGTGGCATCTGTTTTCCAAAAATTATTTGTTGTATTTATTGTTAAATAACCCCCAGATTTAACTTTAATTTCTCCGGGATTAAAATATGCCCCAGTAATATCATTTATATTAAGTATTCCTCCTGATTCAATATCAATACCACCAAAATTAAGAAATCGAGAATCGCTACTTGCTAAGGCAACTGTCCCCCTAATCGTCATTTTACCAATTTGCTTTTGTAATGTTCCACCGCTTCTGATATATGAGGTGCTTCCGCCCATAATAAACGATCCGCCACTTGAAACAGTTATTGTTGGCTCATCTGTATAAGTACCGGTTCTTGTTCTGCCCACAAAATCATCTGTACTTGCGAGCTCGAATGTGCCGTTAATTATATTGAAACTCGTACCAATAGTAAGCTTCATATCTGTTCCGGATGTGGTAACTTTACCTCCGGTTTTATCAATTTCAACTTCTACTAGTGAACCCACTGCTTCAGTCGTGCTTGTTGTCCATCCTTTTAAAGTCTGTGTCGCATCTCCAACAAAACGTATTTTTGCTCCCGCGGGCCAGGCACTAAATGATACATGAGTTGTTGTTGCTATTTGATAATCACCATAAACGTTTAATCTGCTGGCAGAAGAACCCATTGCAAGTTTTCCCGTTGCATCCCCAAAAGAAACGTTTTTGCACTCAGCATTGTTAACATCCACCGTTACGGTATGTCCCGCACTTATAATTACATCATCAGACGATGTTGGCACATTTCCGCCATCCCATGTTGCGCCATCGCTCCAGTTGCCGGAACCGGCGGATGTAATCGTTTGTCCATAACTGCTGTAACTACCGGTTATTAAAAATACTAAAACAAATAAAATGTTAAGTTTTTTCATTTGCTGACTCCTTTATAATTCATACTAATTCTTTTTTATATTCACTGTCTTTTCGAAATAATTCTCATAATATTCTACTATAACATCTGCCAGTAAATCCCCGGTCCTTGCATTTTGCCCTTCCCCCCTGATATCTCTGTTTAACTCCAGTTGAAACCCCGCTGCATTTCTTTCATTCATTACTGTGTGTCTCATTGTTGTGTATCCGCCGCTGAAATAGTTTCCGGCATCCGGATAAATATCAGAAGGTGCGGGAGTTGATTTTATCTCGTATTTATCAAATATTGCTCCCAGACTTCTTTCCCCCCTTACTAGTTCCGAATGGGAAATATTTAACATATCAACCAGTTTCCTTAAACTGCTTCTCTCGGTTATTATCTCATCATTCAGCATTTCATCATCAACACTTAACAGATCCGCATCAAGACAATACCCTATCTCTATTCTTTCCTTGGCATGTTTATGTCCGTGAAGATCAACGTACAATACAGCACCATATTCTTTCTCAGATTCAATTATTGCCGTCTCGATGAACCCGTGATATTCCTCCCAGGCTTCTAAAGCCACACTGTTTCCCTGCGCCGCTTCATCCGCGTCTCTGTTTGCATCAAGTTTTTTTCTGGACAAATGCATAATAACCAGATGAGGTATTTTTCCGGTCTGCTCCACTATTCTGTCCCGGATTCTCAAAGCAATTTCCATTGTCCCGTAGTCCCGCCCCGTGGCACCCGATTTCCTGTCCGGAATTAGTTCCGGTTTAAGATTACCGTCGTGAGGCACCGATATTACAATCGGAATATTCCCGGCAATGTACTCCGTGAAATTCATTTTTCCGTAATAAGACTTCCCCGGAACATACCCGGTTTTTTCACCGGGTATTATTCCGCAATAAATCAGAAAGAGTGCTATGCCTAAGAATTTTATCTTCATATAAAAAAGTTTTATCTCTCTTCTTACTTTATCAGTATCATCTTCTTCATCATCTGACTGTTACCCTGCAGCAGTTTTGCAAAGTATATTCCGCTTGGAAGATCGGAAGCATTGAAACTGATCCTGTATATCTGCCCCGCTTTCCCCTCTTCCCTGAACAGACTTATCACTTCCTGCCCGATAATGTTAAATACTTTTAGTTCCGTCATTCCGTCATCCGCCAGCGTAAATTCAATTGTGGTTGACGGGTTGAACGGATTCGGATAGTTCTGATTGAGATTAAATACTTTGGGCACATATCCCGCTTCAATTTCAATTATATTTGAATACTCAAAACTTCCGTCAAAATCAATCTGTTTTAACCTGTACGAATATTTCCCTGCATTTTTAACTCTGTCGGTAAAGGAATAATCCTGTTTCTCTGCAGTTGTTCCTTTTCCTTCAATGAATCCGGCTTTTTCCCATTCTCCCGAACCCTTACGCTGAATCTCAAAACCCGCATTATTCGTTTCTGTCGCCGTTGTCCATTCAAGTTTTACTCTCTCTTTATCGGCAGATGCAATAAAGGAAGTCAGTTCAACAGGCACGATACTGTCCGCATCGCCAACTGTCCATCGTGAAAAACTGTAAACATTCTGAACGGTTACTGTATTGTTTGCCGAATCCGGTGTTCCTCCGGCAAATATCCAGCTGGTTCCCTGGTTTGTTGATCTTGTTGCGGCAAGTTTCAACTCGGGGATGCTGAGCAGTTCACTCTCATCATAGTGAATAACCAGTTGAGCACTTAAGTTAGTGTTAACAATCGGGGTTATATCAAAGTATCTGAGTATGGTCGGATTATTATTTATCAGATAGGAAATACCTGTAACCCTTTTTACAATAGTTGCACCCGGTGCCGAACCGGCGGCATTTATTTCCACCCCTATGCCGCCAAATGTATTATTTACGTTTTGCAGCACAGTGCGGGTTGTCTGAATGTTTCCTTTAACAGTCTTCCCCGGTTGTTCGGTTAATGATGCATTTGAGGAAAGGTAAACGGTGAAATCTCCGGTTGTAAGCGAGCTTCCGTTAACTGCCAGAGTTCCGTTTACGGTTACATGCTTGTCCAGAGTAACTCCGTCCGAACCGGTAATTGTAAAATTATTAAGCAGATGGGGTGCGGTAGTCAGTTCGAACCCGGTTGTTACAGAACTAAGTGTGCTTATATAATCAACATTATACATACCCGAAAAAGTCGGGAATGCTGTTAACTCACCTCTTGCACGCCTTATTGTTTTACCGTCGGCAATTGTAAGGACTTTATCATCTGATGCTCCGTTATTGTCGAAAGTTCCCAATGTCAAATTCAGATTCCCGTTTATGGTTCTGTTATCATGAAGAGTAACTCCCCCACTGTTGTATATCTGCACATTCACAGGTCCGTTAACTGCTGGCCATTCATCATCGGCAGTAATTTGGGGGGAGGATTGTCCCGATGCCCCGTATGAGAGTGTTGCATCCGGTCCGTAAGTGAGTGTAAATCCGCCAAGGGTTAAGGTTGCGGTTCCTCTTAGTGATAAACCATCAAGAACGGTAAGGTTTCCGCCAAGGGTTTTGGCTCCCGAACCTGAAAGTATTACCTTTCCACCTACTGTATCGAGAGCTGCCGGAATTGTCTGTGTACCTCCCCTTGCAAACCGGATATCCCCATTTACTTCGGTTACCGGAGCGAGTGAGGTAGTGCTGGATCCGGTATAGTATTCACCCCCCGGTTCAATAATTACTGTTGCCGGTATTGTTGCATTGTTATACCAGTAATTTGTTACTAAATTATTACTGAACACGCCCCCATTCTTAACTGAAATTATCCCGGGATTAAAGCATGAAGCAGCCATGTTTCCTGCCGTCAGATATGGTATTTTCAGCGTCCCGCCATTCATTACATCAATATTTCCGATATTTATTCTGTTTGTTGAGGAAGCTGCCAGATTTGCCTCTCCGTAAACCGTCATTGTTCCGATTTTTGAAGTCTCCTCGCCTGTAAAGTTCCCTCTCCTTATATGCGATGAGGAACCCACCATATCAAAAATCCCGCCTGAACGGACAATGATTGATGGAGTGGTTGCATTACCGCTGGTATTTCTTCCTTCAATATCATCTGTGGAACCAAGTTCAAATGTTCCGTTTATAACTTCAAGACTGTTCCCAATTCCAAGTTTAAGATTAGCCCCGGGTCCGGTTGTAAACTTACCCGTCGGTTTATCAATTACAAGTTCCTGAAATCTTATTGGATAAGGCGATGCGCTTGTTGTCCCCAGATTATTGATGGTCTGCGTCTCTGCCGTTCCGGTAAATATCATTTTATCCCCGTCATCCCAGAGATTGCTGCCGGAATAAAACGGATTGGATGAGTTATCAAAGAGATTTACATTTCCAAAAATCCTCAGATCTGCACTCATTCCCAGTCTCGAACTTGCAGCCCCGAATGTCAGATCCTTGCATCTTGCATTACTATTAACAATCACTGTATGACTGGAGTCTATTATCACATTATCCGCTGAATCAGGCACTACACCCCCTACCCACGTTGATGGTTCACTCCAGTTACCCCCGCTTACCGAATATATCGACGGAGGCTCCGGGATTATCTTGAATGATATCGTGTCCCCGAAACTGCTTTCCGTGAGTGATGTTATCTTTATCTTGCATACGCTGGATGGTGCGTCCGGAACTACCCATGTATAGGGAGAGGATGATGATGCCGTTATCATTGTCCAGTTTGCTCCATTATCAGTTGAGTAATCTATCCTCGCTGTGCTTAATCCTCCGTCTGTTACCCAGCCGATTTTTTTTGTCTTCCCTACTATCCATTCCTCATTCTGAAATGGTGAGGTCAACGCCATCAGTGCATCATTCTTTGCAAGCCAGTCTATCGTCTTTCTTATTATGAATTGCAGATGAAGTTCTGATTCCGGATGCGGACTTATTGCTGCTACTCTGCCATCTCCGTAAACACTCTGGGCTAATGCTGTTGTTCCTATCATCACTCCTGACGGTGCTCCGTTCAAGGCTACTTCTGTGTTAAATACCCCAACCTGGATGTAACCCGGTAGACTACCATAATTATTCGGTCCCAGTAACGGTCCTTGTCTGTATTCTATTGATATTGTGTCGTGTGCATAGTCAAGGAATTTCTTTCCGTAATCTGACAGCCCTATTTTTACCCAGCCGATTCCTCTGTCCCAATGAGCCTTATCTATTACTTTTGCATTCAGTATGTTAAGCGACCAGGAATAGTCACTTGATACAAGATACGATCCCGCACAGATTCCAAGATACCCCCCGCCTCGTTCAACAAATTTTCTTATCGAGTCTCTTCCGCTTGTCTCTAATGCTGTTGCCTGTCCTGAACCGCTTCCTCCCGGTTGAACTATTATATCAAAGTTCTGCAGGATTCCTGCTCGTATATCCGCCGCCATTACTCTGGCAGTATTATATATGCTTGTATCTGCCAGCGATTGCTCTATATTTGTAGTTCCGCTTAAACTCCCTCCGTCATCATTGTATATCGCTACCCTGATCTTGTTTGTCTGACTGAATGTGGCTGTCGTTAAACAGACCAACAATAAAACAGTAAAAATTAAGGCTTTTTTCATTTTTGATCCTTTTTTTTATTAATGGTTAAAAAAGATTTCCTCTTCCGGACTATTACTTTAATAATATCATTTTTCTCAGCATCTGTTTTGAACCCTGCGTGAGTTTTGCGAAGTAGATGCCGGTAGGTAATTCGCTTGCATTAAAATGAACTGTGTAGAGTTGACCCGATGTTCCGTTTTCACTGAATAGTCTTGCAACTTCCTGCCCGATTATATTAAATATTTTTAATTCGGTCATTCCGTCTTCTGCCAGGGTGAACTCTATCGTAGTCGAAGGATTGAATGGATTTGGATAATTCTGTTTAAGAGTAAATTCTGCCGGAATCAGTTCATTATCTCTAATTCCCACTATTGGTGTATCCTTATCATTCACTGCCCATAATGAGAAATCACTTATTCCATTTAGCACTATATTGTTGTTTGCCGCATCAATCACACCCCCCATTTTAGTCCAGTTCGCACCTCCGTCAACCGATTTAAATAACGCCAGGTTATTTTCGTTAAGAACACCTAGTTCATCTTCGCTGTAAAAGAATTTCATCGTTGCGTTAAGATTTGTATTGTTTGCCGGATTGATCTCATAATGCCTTCGTCCGCCAAACACTGCCGGTCGCGGATTGTTGATTCTTATTACCTCTGTTACTCCGGGTGCACTGCCCGCAGCATTAACCTCAAGCCCGACTCCTCCGAATGTTTCATTTACACCCTGCTGAAGATTGCGTGTTGCGGATACTTTTCCAAGCACCGACTTTCCGGCACTCTCAATTAACTGCCCTCCATCCCGGATGAACACTTTAAATTCATCGGTCTCAATATTACTCCCCTCAACTGAAACGGTTCCGTTTGCATATATGTCACTTCCCAGAGTAATTCCCTGGTCCCCGCTTAATGTCAGATTACTCAAGGCAGTTTGATTTGCCGGGATTTCCTTATCTGTAGTCACATGATAAAGAGTGGAGATGTAGTCAACATTAACCATACCCGCAAAATTGGGGGGTGTTGAAAGTGTTCCGCTAGCTCTTCTGATAGTAGAACCGGAAGCCATTGTAAAGGTTTTATCATTTGCACTTCCATTGTTATCAAGCTCGCCGGTTGAAAGAGTCAGATCACCGTTAACTACCGCATTTTTTTCTAATGTCACCACCTGTCCCGTACTATATATAGTTAGATCGTTAACTATGTTTGCATCCGGAAATTCATTCCCCGTTGAGACAGACACAAGTGAACTTGTGTACTTCAAATCCACACTGGTTCCGAACTGAGGAGGGTTCATTATTTCACCGGTTGCCCTTGATATCTCGGCGCTGTCTGATAATTTTATATTCGCGTTTGGATTGCTGTTATTTAGTTTCCCGCTTGTAAGCCTTAGTACTTTACCAAGATTCACTGTAAACGGTGCCGAAGCCTGCAGAACCAATTCAGCACTGTTATTTATTTCAAGACTATCGGCAATCACTCTGTTGTCTGCAAGCGTCCAGACTTTCTTAGTGTTTGTATTTGCAAAACTGATTTCAAGTCTGTGGTAATTCATATCGGTTATCACCTGATCAAGCGTCGTTGAGTTTCTCATGTACCTGACCGTGCCGTTGTTTACAAAGTTGGGTGGAAATATTGTTGTTGAACTTGTAGTCTCATAACTCCCCCCTGTCTGTAATTCCACAATGGTCGTGTCAACCCAGCAGTTTGTAGTGGTTGTATTCCTGATTCTTCCCCCTGCTTTTATCAAAATCACCCCGGGATTAAATGTTCTGTTCGAAGTACTCCAGCCGGTGGTTATAAAAAGGGTTCCCCCGTCTTCAATGTCAATTCCGGTCAGATTGATCCTGTTGGTGCTGGATGATGTTACGGTTGCATCACCATACACTATCAATTTCCCGATTGGTTCATTACTTGTGTTTTTTCTGATGTGAGAAGACCCCCCCACCATTCTGAAAATTCCTTCAGGATGTACCGTAATTGTTGGAGTAGCTCCGAGATTGGTGCTTACGGCAAATCTTCCTTCGAGATCGTCCTGTGAAGATAAAACAAATTCGCCTCTGATTATTTCAAAACTGTTTTGTATCCCAATGGTTTGAAGTTTGGTTGTGTCCGTTATAACCATACCCGAATCTTTATCAATTACGATATCCCTGAAAGAGGTGCTTGGTCCAAGATGTTTAAAGTTTTTAATGGTCTGAGTGGCCCCGCCTGTAAACCGTAATATTGCATTTGTGCCCGACCATCCACCAGAAAATACATTGTGGGTTTCATCAAAAATTGTAAAATCTCCATACACGGATAACCTGCTGTCCTGATTCATATCAATATGAGCACTTGTATCGGCAAACATCAGGGTTCGGCAAACTGCGTTTGTGTCATCCACTGATATCAGATGACCGCTGCCAATCTGCACATCATCATTAGAACCGGGGATCACTCCGCCTGTCCAGGTTGCTCCATCTGTCCAGGAACCTGATTGTACAGTTACAATCTGACTCTGTGCCGGAATGGAAAGTATAAATAAAATTGTTATTAAACTTAAAAAGGTTTTCATATTATCCTCATTCTGTTAAAATACAAATGAAAATTCCGCCATAAACCGGGTGTATTTATATCTGTCCTCACTCGATGAAAGTAAACCACTTTGGTTAACGTCTTTATCTTCACCGTTTGGAAATCCTTTGGTAAATCTTAACTGGATCTGTGCATTTTTAAGTATCTTGTAATACACACGAAGTGATAGTTCGTCGTCAAACGTATTGTAGTTGTCATTGTCTTTATATTCGCTGATTTTCAGATATTGTATCTGAAATCTTAATTCGGGTAACGCGCTTGGAATAAAATATATTCTGCTGTACCATATTCTCCCCCCTTCCGGATTTCTGCCGCGATTAGGAAATGCACCTCCGATTTCGCCGTTAACATAACCAAATCTGTCCCCCCAGAAGAAACTCGGGAAAGGCGGACTGAATTTTTCCACCTTTTCTGTTGCAGCATCATCCCCTTCATAAGCGGCATACCTTGTTTCAACTTTAATTGACCGGAATGGTCCGAATGCAAAACGGTATCCGATTCCCCCCATATAACCTATTCCCCCCATTTTCGGGAATGAAGGATTTGTGTTAAACGACTGGTGAGCAAATTCACCGAAATAGTCAAGCCGGTCATTTAAAAATGCTCCGGATATTCCGCCGCCAAGAATAAGATTATCGTTAAATAATCCTCGCAGTCTTTGATTAATAGCATATGCCATTATACTCTGATTGAATAGGTCTGCAGTAAGTCTTGCAGTATATATCTGATCACTACCGGGTTCGGGATATAATCCGCTTTCGCTCAGGTTCTGTCCGGTTATGGCGCCAAACAGAGTCAGGGTATAGTTTTTATAAGCTGCATCAACTCTTGCACCGTCAAATTTTTCCGCGAAGTAATAAGACTCCCCGAATGAAAGTCCGTTCCCCATTCCAAACGGCTGCCTGCCTAAACGAACCCTTACAACATCAAGAAAAAGCACTTTGGATTCTGTAAACTCTCCATAAATCTGTCCAATCCTGAAATCAAGTTTGCCGGTACCGGCAATGTTTCTTCCGGAAAATGAGTTGGGACTTTCTATAGTTGTTACTAGTTCAGTATTGAAAGTTATATTCTTTGTGGAGCGGATATTCCCTCTTAATCTCCCCAGATAACGGACATAGTTTTCCTTGTCCCTGCTGTCTCTTGTATCATTAAATGAATCATTATACCATCTCATCCTGAAATCACCGTCCAGGTTCATCTGAGCAAACGAGGTGTCAGGTAGTATGATTATTAAAAGCGCAAATACTAAAAATCCAAACTTTATTCTGTTTTCCATTTTTCACCTCAGTTTGATAATACGTAAACTATTCCGGTAATCTGTGCGGCTCCTTTTCGAGGTGCCTCGAAACTTCTAAGCACAACTCCTGTTTCGGAGACCCTGTAAATATGGTCATAATCCCCCGAACTGTTTGCTATCCAGAAACTTTGCCCGTCGTGTGTTAGTCCGGTTGCAAATCTGTTTGAAGTACTCCCGCCTGCCGGAGTTGGTGTTGCAAAAATCCCTGTCCAGCTTTTATTCACACTATTGTAAATATATACACTGTCCGCCGCCGTATCATTGCAATAAAGTTGTCCGGCAACCAGAGTTATTCCTCTTGGTTCAGCACCGGGTGCCTGAATTGTGTCGATTATTGCACCGGTATTTGCATTGAGCCTGAATATATATCCGGCACTGTTGAGTGAACTGACTGCCATTAAAATAGTACCATTATCGTAGAATATCCCTCTTAATGTGCCCCCCGTAACCGGAACAGCAAAGGAACTTTTCACTCCGATTGAAATACCACTTACATCTACTTTATAAATTGTCCTGATTGTGCTGGAAGCACACAACCAGATATCCGTGCCGTCATATGCAACGCCTTGTATTCCGGCAGAAGATACATCCTCCGTTGCCCATTCCTGAACTACTGTTGTGTCTGTTAATCTTATCTTGTACAGATACGTCTGCCCGCTTGCCTGATCTGCAACCCACAAATACGGAATCAGCAGGGTTTGAGTTACTTCAAAAGCCGTGTCGAGTTTTGCGCTTGAGCCATCAGGATTAGTCACCGTAACATCCCTTTTACCCGGCGTAGCGAGTGGTGAGATTTCAATTTTTACATTGATTAATGAAGTATTCTTGAATTCTATCTGGTTTACCGTAATCCCTGCTCCAAAACTTACCGTTACTGCCCCCGGCTTAAATCCGGTTCCGTAAATATCAACATCCACTACCGAACCGATTACCCCGGATGCCGGAGTGAGTGCTAGTATTGCAGGGGGTGGTGATTCACGAAGATCTTTTGGTGCCCAGACAATCGGTCCCGGCTGCTTGTAAGGAAGCTCATACTGATCAATTATCACTCCGTTGTACATTGCTTTATATAAAATGTCCGATACATCACTGCTGTTAACTAACCAAAAGTGTCTGCCGTCATGCGTTATACCCGCTATATATCTTGTATAATTGCCTCTGGCAGGCACAGGAGTTGAAAATATTGTATCCACTCTTGGTCTGTCATATCTGTAATAATAAATATAATCCTTCTCAGAATCAGAGAAATAAAGCCCGGATCCCGGACCACTTCCATATACGTTAAAATGCTCTGTCACATATGTCAGTCCTCGTGGCTCCGGATTCGGAAGAACATACTCAGATCTGATTGAACCATCCGATGGATTTAGTTCATAAAGGGTTGCCGGGGTTTTATAAGTGGAAGAGCCGCTGTTCATTGCCCACAGACTGTTGCCGTCAAAAGCAAGATCTCTTACAGTTCCCCTCTTTTGTGGTGGTGCATCAAATGACTTTAGGACAACTATACTGTCTCCGCTGATGTCAATCTGAAATATCTTGTCAGTTGTTCCTGCCGAAGATATCCATAAATTAGTCCCGTCATAGGTAATTCCCTGCGTGCTTGTCCCCTCAATAGTTGTTGTTAACCCCCACCTTTTTAACTCTTTGAGTTGCGAGTTGAGCAATATCAGCGAGTTGGATTCCCTCTCCAAAAGGTAAAAGTACCCTCCCTGATCAATAATCACTGAGTCTGAGTTCCCGTCATATTCATATATATCACACCCCTGAAAACCCAGTATGGCAATAACAACCAGTATTACTACCCTGCCTAAAAAAGACCATTTGATTTTGTACGCTTTTTCCATAAGTATGTTTAATTTAAAGTGAATTTTATTCTGTTATTTACTAATATTAAAAAGATCGGGAATATACCCATAATTCTTTAGCGCATTTGCAGTTCTCTCCGCATATGGTTCTATGAAGTTTCCTATGCTTTCTCTTTCTTCCCGAGTTATTTCCGCTCTGGAAACCACAAGCACTTTTATTTCTGACGTCACAGCACGATTTCTGAATTCTTCTTTTGCCACTTCCTCTATCATGCGGTTGTTTGGATTCAGCACGATTGAATTGGCATTATTTAATTCTTTAATGATTTCAGTAAAATAGTTTTCTGAAAAACCATAATGCGAACAACAAAGGGATACTATTGTTTTATTATTTTTATCTTTCAGTCTGTTCACCCCTTCATCCAGATAGAGTTCTATCATTCCATACACCAAGTCACTCTGAGGATTATGCTGTATTTCACTCTCGAGTCCCGCACAAGCCTGATTTACAATTCTTTCTTTATTTATTCCTTTTTCGGTTAGAATTTTTTCATGATCTCTTGATTCTATTGTGGTGTTTGTACCGGTTATTATTACATCATAATCCGGATTCTTTTTAAGTTCTTCTAAAACCTGTTCCACTCCGAATTCAACAATTCCAAGTACTTTGGTCTTCGTATTTTTGCTGAACTCAGTATGTGGATAAACAACCGAAAGAGTATTGCAGGCAATCAGGATTAAGTCGGGAACATACTTCTCCTCCATTTTCTCAAGCGCAATGTTAAATATCCTGGCTTTTTCCTCCATCGATGGAAGATCATTATACCTGTAATTTGCGGAAGGGAGAGCGTTAAAGAATATTAACTCAACCTTGTCCCAAATTTTCAGGTTGAATAATTTTTCCTCCAGGCCTGCAGTTACTGAAATTCCGCCAAGCCCTGAATCAGTAATTAATATTCTTACTTCTTTTTTTTCGTAAAAATCCTTGTCAGATTTAATGCAACTATCTTTCATTGCACATCCCCATGAAAACGGGGTGGCCGCTGTAATCAAAAACACTAGTAATTTTTGTGTAAATTTCACTTGTTTCTTTTATATTAAAAAAAAATACATTTCAATTTTGATACCAAAAAAAATCCCTCAAATTGTGTTGAAAACAGTAAAATTCAGAAGAATAATCCTCTTAAGTGAGCTAAAACATCTCACACACTGGGAGCAATCATCTCACTTTACGGTCAAATCCCTTTTATTTCATCTGTTTTTACCCCCTTTCTTTTGGCATAAACCTTGCCCAACTCTTAACAAATGCAATTTGTAATAGTTTGTGTCTTTGTTTATTTTGTACCTATGAAAAAGAAATAAATGAGAACTTTTTTGAATACCAAGCTTACTAGAAAACCATTTGCTTTTTTCCTCCTTTTTGTCTCGTCAATTATTGTAATTACACAATTAATTGTTTCATCGCTTCGCGAATGGAAGGCAGACATTATTGAGGGAAAACAAGTTCTAACAGAAGTGGTAGTGGAGAAATTGGAAAAAGCTGCCATTGATTATCTGGATAGCCTGAGCTCGACCGGATTTTTTGAACGAGACTCGATTGCAGCGCTTGCTCTCAATAGTTTCAATGTTAAACTTAAGAAAATCACTTCAAATGAACTTATTCACATTCCCGGTATGGAGGGCGGATTTTTTTTTCCGGTACTGGATGAGTTCTATGGTTATGCTTTCCCCACATCTCCGCCGCCTGTTCCGGCATTTGGCCCTCCTCCGCGATCATATAATATAATTAAAGACCAGGCTGTTGAATCGGCTACTAAGGACAGCCTCTTAAGCAATTTGCATTCTTTTGATCCGGCAGTTTTTCCCTTGGCAACTAAACCCCTTAAAATCAGAAATAAAACAGTTGCCGTTGTGTGGTCAAGGATCCACGTTGAGCGTGAACTACCGGCTCTTAAACTAAATACCGTTCTTCAGATATCCGGTATTATTTCCCTTGCGGGATTTCTTGTCGCTTTTTCTGTTGCCAGTTCCCAACGAAAAAAAATAAGGATAATTAAGGGGGGATTGCAAAAAATAGAAAATGATACTTCTTACCGACTGCCTGAATTTTCCGGTTCTTACGGTTCAATCTCTATGGCAATTAATAAGCTCGTTGCACGAATCACGGAAATGCATAAACAGACACAGCAGCTTGAAAAGGAACTTTATCATCAGGATAAACTGGCAACACTGGGTAAACTGATCGCAGGGGTTGCCCACGAAGTGAAAACTCCGCTGGCCATAATTAAAACCCGCATTCAAATATGGGAACATGCATTAAAGAAAAAACAGAGTACAGGCTCAGCTGATTCCGGTATTTCATTAAGTGAAATTAAGATCGTGGTGGACGAAATAGACCGGCTGACAAAATTAGTAAAACGACTTCTGGTTTTTTCTAAACCGGTTTCTAATAATTTCCAGACGGTTAACATCAATAAAATTCTTATGCAGACAATATCTCTTATTCAAATCGAAGGAAATAATAACTTCAAGGTCTTTACCAATTTTTCAGAATCCATTCCTTTGATAAAGTGCGATCCTAACGCTCTGGAGCAAGTGTTTATCAATATCTTCTCCAATGCCCTGGAAGCTTCTCCTGAAAACGCTGAGATTACAGTTAATTCATCCTGGGATGAAGATTCCCGAACTGTAAAAATTGAAATTGTTGATAACGGCTCCGGCATTCCACAAGATATTTCAGACCGGATATTCGATCCGTTCTTCACAACCAAAGAACACGGAGCGGGACTTGGTCTCTCAATAGCCTATGAAGTGATCAAAGCTTTCAAGGGTAAAATAATTTTCTCTCAAAATTCACCTGCCGGAACAAAGTGCTCTATTTTACTCCCCAGAAACCAAGATGAAAAATAAAAAGAATATCCTGATTATTGATGATGAAGCCCCGATGCGAAAAAACATCCGCGATATCCTTTCCCTCGAAGGATACGGTATCCTCGAGGCTGAGAACGGACTTGCTGGTGTTGATGTTGCCCTTAATAATGAAATTGATCTGATTCTTCTTGATTGCAACATGCCGGTAATGGATGGCTTTGCCGCTTTGTCTGAATTAAAACTTATTAATCCGGAACGCCCTGTAATTATGCTTACCGCCTATGGAACTAACGAACGCGTTATCGAGGCAATAAAAAAAGGTGCTTACGATTATATCGAAAAACCTTTTGAACTGAGTGAATTCCTTATAATTGTTGAACGCGCGATTAACTACTACGACCTTCTTAAGGAATTAAATACTCTCAGAAACCGCATCTCGCCTAAAGAAATTGTATCTGTTAATGAGGATCCTATCATCGGCAAGAGTTTGAAAATGAAAGAAATACTTAAGCTTATCGGACTTGCTGCTCCTTCCGACGCTAACGTTCTGATCCAGGGAGATAGCGGTACGGGGAAGGAATTGATTGCTGATGCTATACAGCGACACTCTCTTAGAAAAGAAAAACCTTACGTAAAAATAAATTGTGGCGCATTTACTGAATCCCTGCTGGAAAGTGAAATATTCGGACACGAAAAAGGGGCGTTTACCGGTGCAACATCTCAAAAGCTCGGACGGTTTGAGCTTGCTAACGAGGGAACTATCTTTCTTGATGAAATAAATAATATGTCCCCCTCCCTGCAGGTCAGGCTGCTTAGAATTCTTCAGCACCAGTCCTTCTTCCGGGTAGGGGGTGAAGTACCCGTTCCGGTTAATACACGTATCATTGCCGCATCAAATAAAAATATAGAACAGGAAGTGGAAGAAGGAAGACTTCGTAAGGATCTCTTCTACCGACTTAATGTTGTCCGGATCAATGTACCTCCTCTTCGCGAAAGATCTGACGATATTCCGTTGCTGGTTGAGCATTTTCTGAGCAAGTATGCTCCGGGTAAAAAATTTATTGTAAGCAATGAAAATATGAGTAAATTGAAAGAATGCTATTGGCACGGCAACGTCCGCGAACTTGAAAATAATGTTCAGCGGGCTATTGTTATGGCGCGGGAGAACTTCATTGAAATCGAATCATCAGATGAACCGGTAAAAGCCGAGCTCCCTCTGCCGGGTTTCGATATGATAGCAATCAAAGGAATTCCTTTTAAGCAGGTTGTGGAGGATTTCGAGAAATCCTTAATAGCCAGCGCATTGATAGCCACAAAAGGTAACCGGACTGAAGCAGCTAAACTGCTCAAAATACACCGCAGACATTTATACACGAAAATAAATGATTATAAGATCAACATCTCATAACTCGCACCCGGGTGATTTCCTATCATCCGAGCCCCCGAAATTTCCTCATTCAACGGATAGCCCGGAAGCCGGGCGAAAGGGGAGCAGAAGGGAAGGGTTTGCAAAAAAAATACGGCTTTTCAGATGAAAAACTGGTGATAAATTTCTCTCGGAATTGACCCGGGAATCTGACATAATGTGATTAACTACTTCAGCTCCACTTCAGAGTATTTTCTCAGAAATGAAAAAGCCCTTTAACTCATTGAATTTCAGGGTTTTATTTTGTGAGCGTCCCGAGCATCGGGAAACCACCGACCTTTAAAAAACAAAAAAGCCGGACAAACCAGCTTTTCTTTGTGAGCGTCCCGAGTATCGGGAAACCACCGACCTTTAAAAACAAAAAAGCCGGAAAAACCAGCTTTTCTTAGTGAGCGCGGGTGGGCTCGAACCACCGACCCTTTGCTTAAAAGGCAAATGCTCTACCCCTGAGCTACGCGCCCTTACTTCTAAACTTATTTAAAAATTAGACTACAAAGATAACTATTTCCTTAATTTCAACCAAATCTAATCTAATGTCACTTGTTCACTTTTTTGGTAATAGTCAAAAATAATCCCTGTTTGTACAGAGCAGTATCTTAAATTTATTAATAGTTTATCTATTTAATCAGCATCATTTTCCGTGTTGCGGTGAAATCAGTCGTTGTCAGAGTATAGAAATAAATACCACTGGTTAAACTGCTTGCGTCAAATTTTGTACTGTGTGCACCGGCTTTTTCGAATGAGTTGTGTATTGTTGCAACTTCCTCCCCCATTATGTTGAATATCTTCAATGTTACTATTTCGTCCTGAGGAATGTTATAGCTGATTGTTGTGCTTGGGTTAAATGGATTCGGATAGTTCTGTAATAACTCAAAACCTACTGGTATTTCATTACCCGAAAATTCTTCCGCATTTGAAACTACGTCCAGGTAATCCATTATGCCTCTTAGCAGCGCGTTTGCCGCAGAATCATATCTTGCATCATTTGAAGTTGACGTTGAAATCTGTTCAAATGTTAGCGCCATAACTCCCTCGGCGTAATTTGCCCAGAACCAGCTTTCCGGATAAACCATTGGATTTCCTGTGGTCCATGTTATTGTGTAATTCCAGTCATGAATCCCGGTAAAATAATAACTCCTCACATCCCCGATGAACTCTTTCTGATCAACAACATATTGCGCTGAAGTTCCTGCTTCGTGATGAAACACAAAGTAATCTTTCGTCGCACCTCCGTCCCCGTGCATGTTCAGTGCTATGCGCACTGGATTTGCCGAACCCATAAACCCGAGATATTTATTCTTCAAAGCTGCTACTTCCGGCTCATTCGGAACAGTGAACCAGTTCCGTTCCAGATCTACTCCGTTAGCATTCACTCTTCCGTATCCAAGTTCAACCCCGTCCGGATTATACATCGGCACAATATTAAAAATAAACCTCTCGCGCAGAAGTGTTCCAAGTTGGGTATCTGACGAAAGAAATTCTATAATTTTATGTGTTAGCATCTCCGATTGTATCTCATTGGGATGAGTCCGCGCATGAATTGCAACCCGGTAAACCGGGAGAGAATGATTCTGCTCTCCTTTAATCGAAAGCATCCAGACTGTCCGTCCCTGCACGCTCTTCCCTATTGAATCAATTACTATGTATGGATTCAACCGCCACTTATTAAGCTGGGACATGAGACTGTCGTAACCATAGGTATACGCTTTGGATTCCATTACATTTTCAGTTTGAGAGGGAATCAAATCATCCTGTGCATTCGCAGGCACACACAGAGTTAATACCAGGAAACCAATAACGACAAAACTAAATTTTCTAAACATAGTGTAAATATAATATAAAACTACGAATTAAATATCCCGACTTCTTGTATTTATTACCAAATAAAAAAGCCCGCCCCTTTCGGAGCAGGCTCTTAAATAATCCGCTGTTAATTTAATTACTTAATTAACATCATTTTCTTTGTTGCTGTGAAATCACCTGCGGTTAAATTGTAGAAGTAAACACCACTGGTTAAACTGCTTGCATCAAAGCTTGCACTGTATGCGCCGGCTTTTTGGAATGAGTTGTGTAATGTGGCAACTTCCTCCCCCATGATGTTGAATATCTTCAATGTTACTATTCCGTCCTGAGGAACGTTATAGCTGATTGTTGTACTCGGGTTGAATGGGTTTGGATAGTTCTGATAAAGCGCATAGGTCTCTGCCGTTAATGAAGGCTCTTCTTTAATGCTGGTTGCATAATCACCAAAGAAGTTGTAAAGTTCCATCGTTGTGGCCACCTGTCTTAATGTGAAGAGGTGATTCATTCCGAATCCGCCTTCATTGTCAAGCGGTGAGGTGCCGCCGTTTACCGTGTCGCAGTTTGGATAGTATGCGGAAAATTTGAATTCAATTGCTCCTGCAGCGGTTCCCGTCGGGAATACAATTGCTTTCGACCATACTTTGTCTCCTGCTACTTTATCACCGTTGATACCGGCATCATTTAATACTGTAATAAATGGGAATCCGTTTGTCTGTACAGTTGTGTCTGCAACAACCCAGTTTCCGCCCCAGTTTCCTATAGGTATCGAACCGCCTTTAACTCCTGCGAAAATAAGGGTATTCGGATCAATCGGAAGATTATTGTAAACATTCCTTGCATTGGTCATGTTAACCTGGAATAATACTGTAACCGGATCTGTTAACGGTCCGAATGATGGTGAAATTAATGGCTGGATCGAAGGCATGTTATATGTTGATCCGTCTGCCTGATATGTGAACCATCTGTCCTGACCTGTTTCCCAACCTGTGTTGGTGAATCTGTCTTCCGGATAAGCTCTGAATTTCCACTTGGTTGAATCTCCTAAGAATCCCTGAATAGTCATTGAGGTCTTGAAGATCTTTGGCTGTAACGGATTTGTTGCCCTTAGTCTTCGGTCACCGCTTACAACTGTTCCAAGCCCGTCCCAGTCTAATCCTTGTACGGTTATGGAGTCTTGTGTCGGATCAAAGAATCCCGCACCACTGCCGTATATTGCATTCATGTCGGCTGTAAAGTTAATTGTGTTAACAACCGTTGGCTTGAAAATGTAAATACTGTCATCGTTGAACCAGTATACCGGAAGTGTGACTCCGGGTGCGGTTACTGTAAATGGTCTGTCTGGACTTCCTTCCCATCCATCCGGTGCTTTTACGAATTTAAACCCGTAACTGTTTCCGGCTGTTGTTGCTGGAAAGTTTACTGTCAGAGAGTAAATTGTGTCCGCCCCAACTCTCGCTAATTTGAAGAAGGTTCCTTGCCAGTCTCCACCCGGATCTCCGGCTGCCGCCTGGAAGCTTCCTCTTATTACTACTGTGTCAGTAGCAATGCTGAAGAGTCCCTTCTTTACTTGTACAGACATATTTACACTAAATGTTACCGGAATTGTCTGTGCGAACATAGTAACACCAAACAATAAAACTAATATTGTTGCTGCTATTTTCTTCATATATCACCTTTCTTTATTTGTTTGTAATTTGAGTATTAATTCTCTTACTCTTTCTTAAAATCCCACCGATACTGAAACTCTGTTGATGGCGTCAAATATTCCGAACTGATTATAACTGTAGTCAACTTTCGCATATACCGGTCCAAAGTCATACATCAATCCAACACCCGCGCTAAGTCCTTCTTCTGCATCTGTCTTTAGTAGCGAGTTATAACCCACTCTTAATGCTATCATTCTCTTCCATGATACTTCCGTTCCAAGATTCAAGTATGAACTCTGATTGTTTGGGTAAACTGCATCGGTCGCCAGAACAACTTTCCAGTCCTCCATTTTAATCAGATCATACCCCAATCCAACTGTGAATATCAAAGGTAAAGTCCAGCTGTCCGTGTTTAAGGTCGCTGTTATCTTGTCGTTATTCCCCGTGTTGGCGGGATCAATATCAACCGACTGCAACAGATCTTTCCCGTCCAGTTTCATTTCAGTTCCAAAATTAGAAATATTCATGCCAATACGCAAGCCATCTAATTCGGTATGAAATAATAACCCGATATCCAGCGCAAACGCGCTTGCGGACTCATTCCAGATCTGTTGCCTGATATACTTCAGGGACCCTCCTATCGAGAATCTGTCTGTAAGATTTTTTGAATAAGTTACTGCCAGTGAAATATCCTGTGCTTTCCACCTTTGCCCTGTTCCGTTTGGTTCTTCGGGTGTGGTTATCTCTTCTTCTCCGTAGTCAAGCTGGTTTACTGAAATCCCCACCGCATCATTATCTGTTATTTTGAATGCTAATCCTATCCAGTTGAATTTGGTTCCCACCAGCCATTCCGAGTAGGACACATTGAATTCGCTTCTTTCCAGCCAGCTTATACTCCCCGGATTCCAGTATAATCCCGTTGCATCGTTTGCCACCGCCACAAATGCGCCCCCCATTCCGGTGGCTTTTGACCCAACTGGTATTGTTAGGAAGTTTGCTGCAGTGGTTCCAACTTTTGACTGCCCAAAATTTATACCGGCTGCTAATATTATAATTACTGCTAATATCATCTTTTTCATATCTTTTTCTCCGGTAAAATTATTTTATTATTGCAAGTTTGCCGTACTTCTTGTCGCTTATTCCGTCTGCTTCAACTACATAGAAATAAACACCGAAAGCTACATCAAGTCCTTCTTTCGTCTTCAAATCCCAAATAACGCTTCCGTTATTTATGTCCCCGTCATGCTCCAGCGTTCTTATGTGATTTCCGCTTGATGTATAAAGATGTATCTTCGCATTTGGCGGCACGTTAATAAAATTGATTATCCTCTCTCCTCGCCCTCTTACTGTCGGCGGTAGTGGCGACTCGAATACGTTCGATACTACATACGGATTTGGCACCGCTCTTACTTTAGTTAACGAGTCCTTTGCCGCACCTGAATTGTATCCCGCTGCCGTTGTATTGAATATGAACTTGTCTGCAGCTGAAAGCGGTCTGAAAAATCCTAATTTTAATGTGTCCCCCCCTTTTGGTATGTATACTCCGGTGTCCGAGAATATTACCTGCCATGAAATCTTTGTTCCGTCTTCATTCGATAACACAAGTATGTCATCTGCCGATAATGTGTCTTGCTTCGGTGCTGCCGGATCTTCGTAGAACAAGAATTTTACTTGTTTTGGATTTGCTGCTTCTGTAACATCATATATCTTGAAGTTTAACTTCTTGTTTACCGGTAATTGGAAATTAAACAATCCGCTTAAATCATTCGAACTGTCTTTATAATCATTTGAAAATACAAATGCATAATCCTTAGCCGGCTTATCTCCAATCACATTATTGTACACTGTATCAACCCACTGGATTACACTGTATTTTAAGAATCTTGTATCCGGTTGTGTTTGATTGTTTATTCTCCATCCGCTTATACTTGGATTCGGTTTTACGCTGTCTGGATTCTGGTAGCTTGCATCAATCGAAAGTCTTACTCCGTCAAATATTTCTCCGTTACTTCCCGATAGCTTCCTGCTCTGATCTATCAGAATCTGACCGCTTAACGAATCTTTCACTGTATAAGCATATCCGATTTCTACTCCCTTGCTTACTGAATCGGTGAATGTCACAATATATGTCGTCGTTTTTACCGCAGTAGGATCCACCACCTCAAAGTAAGGCGTAACTGTTGAACCCCCTTTTGCTCTGTCAAGTTTCTTTCCTGACTCTGGAGGTACATATCCCAAAACCGGTGCGTTTGGTATTGCGAAACCGGTGTTTTTGTCCGTCGAAATCTTCCCGGTAACGTCCTTGCTTATATATCTTGTGTTTTCACTCGGATATATATCTTTGTCTGTTCTGCCTCTGTCGTATGCTACAACTGCATAATAATAAGTCCTGCCGTTAATTACTTCATTGTCAACAAACGAATTAACCACTCCGTTATCGCTTCCCAGATTGAACGGAGCACCATTTGTTAACTCATATAATCCCGGCGATGAAATAAATAATCCCGATATTCCGTTTACCAGATCAAATTGCTGATACGGCTTTAGAAATACTATCTGCCCGCTCGCATCTGATATTAATTGTACATCTGTAAAATCAGGATCCGTCCCTTTATATATTTTATACCCCTCAAAGTCTTTTTCCTTTGTGGTGGGATCAATGCTGTTTTCCGCTTTTGTATCCCAGTATAGAGTTACTTTTTTATCCCCCGCAACTAATTTTAACGTCGGCTTATCTGGTGGTTGAGGAAAATTGTAGTTTGCATTGTATATTAACTGCGCTATCTGCTTTGTCTTAATTACACCCTTCAGATCTTCTCCGTATGCAAGAGCTAATGAAAATCTTTCTGTTTTTCCTGGTAAAAGAGGGAAATATCCGGACCCGTACATAAAGTCACCGTCTTCACCTCTGGTTGCTACATTGCCCACTACCGATGCCGGCACATCAAAATACCCGGGATTTAATCTCCTCCACATATCCTCGTCATCATTCATCTTTACATCGTTTGCCGGCACAAAGTACTGGAAGCTCGTCAGTCCCAGCTGATCCGATTCATCAACATCCGTTTTATCTATATTCGGCTCTCCCGGAAATTGTGTGTCTTCTAACCTTCCTGTTACTGGGTTTAGTTGAAATCCTGATGTCGGCAATCCGTCCCCCTCTCCCTGATCGCCTGTGTTGGGCTTTCCGTCCAAACCCACATCATCTGTCAACGGATTCCAGTCTCCGTCATTATCTATTCCATCGTCCCTGCTCTCATCAAGCATTATATCACCAGATCCGATGTTCCCTGCAAAATCCTTATATTGTACCGGATTCAGTGTGTCAATTAGCACAATCCCTGCCGGTGATTTCTTATACTGCCTGTAGTGAATTATATAATTCTCGTCTATTAATCCGTCAAGATCATTGTCAATACCGTCAAATGCATTCTTGTTTACTGCTCCCGTAGGGTCAATATCTCCTTCATTTAACTTTGTAACATTGGGATTTAAGAAAAACTTTACTCCCATGGATGTTACTGTAACCGTATCGTTCGGCATTGTAAATAATGTCCTCTGGAATGTGCTCTTGTCAATTAGCACCAATTTATCATTAGGCTTGATTGTCTTACTGTTAAAATCCTCTGTCTTGAAAAATTTCGCATCACCCGAAAATTTTTGATTGTCTGCATCATTGTCAACTCCGTCTATTCCATTTCCCGGTGATTCCAGAAACGCGTATGCTATGTATCCCACCTGACTCGGATTTGGCTGCCACTTCGCATTCGCAGTTGGCCTTATGTATCCTCTCCCTCCGTAACCCGGCTCAATATCAAATGTATATGTGATAGACTCTCTTACATCGAAAAATGATGCGTCGTCATTCCATTCATCCCCCTCTGCACCAACGTACGTCCCCACTAACGTTCCGAAAACAGCCTGATCATATGTTGATGTTCCGTCATTCTTTATATTATATAACCAGAAAAGAACATTCTGTGCAAGAAAGTTGCTCCATTGCAAACCTCTTATTGATACCTGCAATGCATGTCCGCGTCTTAACTGATCCATTGAATCCGGGATAAATCCATGCCGCTGAAACATCTTCTCATCCGGATTATCATCCATCCAGAAATAACTTTCCTGATCTGCATTTATCTGCCCGCGTCCGAAATATCCGTTCCAGTCCACCGAAGGCGTCATATCCTTTCCGTCAATAATTATTGGTTCACCCGAATATGTCCAGGTCGGGAAATCAGGCCATGCAGGCGGCCAGGTTTCCGGTTGATGACTCATTGCTACTCCTTTTGCCAGTTCATTCAGCGAAGGATTTGCAAAACCCGGTATCGGCTCAAATCCCCAGAACGCTCCACCTGGCGCATAGTCACCGCCTCCTGGTCTGCTTACCGGCGTTATTATTACCGAGTGTATTGTATCTTTCGAATTAAGTGTATCGTTCATATCATAATCCTTCACCGGAAGATGAATTCCTACTAATGGCGATACGTCTCCCACATACCCGTTTGCGTCATACTTCCATGATCCTCTTGGACCCTGATCCCCGGGCTGTGCTATAACTCCGTAATTCGAAAATATCGTCCTTACCTGATTCCCCCTGTGAATACCCACTTTCCTGAATGTGCTTGTTCCGCGTGTCGTTACTCGCTGCTGGCTGTATGCTTCTTCCGGAATCAGTAAATATATCGCTATTACTATTAATACTAATTTTATTATCTTCATTTTACAAAACCTGTTCTGTTATTTTAGAAAAATAATGTCGCACCAACTTCTATACGTCGCGGTTCCGAATACATCGTCGGATTTCTGTAATATTCGTCCACAGTATTGAGATTATAATGCCTTAGCACTTCATCCGTGTTCCTCTGCCTGAATAAATACTCAGCCAATGTGAAATCAGCAGTACCCGAATCATTATATACTCCGTATTCGCTCTGTATATCAAACAGATTGAATACCCTTGCAAAAATACTCACCTTGTACGAACCGAATACTATATCCTTGTATGCCCTTAAATCAACCGTGTAAGTTACCGGCTTTAATTCACTGTTGGTTAACAAAGCTGAAAGATTAAGCGATTGAGAAGGCGTATATGGGAATCCGCTTCCATATTGTCCTATCAAACTGAATCCCCAGTTGTCAGCTGATGAATAATTGAATGTTACGTTCACAGTATGCGTCTGATCCTGATCAAGCCGTATTAATTGTATTTCGGGTTGCTGTCCGCTTGCCACCTGATTTCTTGTGGCTGCCGGATCACTTGCATTGCCCTTTGCACTCTGCAATGTGTAATCAATTGTAGCACTCCAGTTGTCCGAAAATCTCTTCGTCAGGGATAAAACTATTCCTTTTACAAATCCGAAATCACTGTTTACGTATTGACTGTACCTTCCGGCCCCTCCGAATATCCTTATCTCATCTGCTCTCGTTCCGGCAAGATTTCTAATGTCCCTGAAATATCCGGTCAAATCAACCGTTATCTCATCCGTTATTGCCTGCTGAACTCCAACCTCACCGCTTATCGTCATCTGTGGCTTCAGGTCCGAATTCCCCGCAATCCCTAAATTCTCTGTCCCCTGTCCAAATTTGAACTCGGGATTTGTGTACAGCAAATCAAAGTTCGGTATCTGGAAAAAGTGCCCGTAGGAAAAGTGAATCACTCCTCGGTCTGTTATCGGAAATGCTATTCCTAACCTTGGACTTACCTGATATTTTGCCGTGGCGTCTGTGTACCAGATCTCTTTTCGTTCTGCTAATGTCTTGCTGATATTCCACGGTTTTCTTGGTCGGTAAATATCCGGATCATCCTTCATCGAATCGGCTAATATTTTCCCGTCCGGTTTGAAATAATCAAACCTTAATCCGATATTTATGATCATCTCATTCAGCTCAATCTTGTCCTGTAAATAGGTCGAAAACTCTATCGGTGTCCTCTGATACAAATCAATCCTCAAATTCTCATCTGGATTGTTTGGATCAGGCAAATACATCTTTGCCCAGGGTGTTCCCGTAATAGATGGATCCTGTAGCCCCTGCTCTTGTATTAAATTAATATTATCAAATGATAAATTGTGCCGGTTAAACTCAACTCCCCCTTTAATTTGATGAATCTGCGTTACTTGCGAAGTTATATCAAACTTTGCACCGTACGTTCCGGTCGTCCGCTTGAAATGCTGATTGATTGTGCCCCCCGTCAATGGCGTTGGAAGATCAGCCGGATTTTGACCTAAAAGATTCTCATGCGTATAATATGGATTGTCAAAATTTTCATAAACATAATGCTGATACTTCTTAAAGAAATAAGACAAATTTAACTGATAAAATGTACTCGATCCTAACGTATGAGTTATACCAAGTATATTTGTGTTCCCGTACCTGAATCTCTTCAAATCTCCGTCAGGATTATATGCAAAGCTGTGATTGTAATCCCTGTATCTTACTCTGTCATATATGTAATTAAACGTAACTTTTACATTGTCTAATAACCTGTAAGTTAATTTCCCTTGCCCGTAAACCTTCTCATTGAAGTTCATTGGCACAACAGCACTGTCTCCCGTATTCTGGAAAATATATCTCGACTCTATTGGCTCCGTCGCACCTAAATTTGTTGTTATATCCCACGGATTGAATACCCTCAATCCCTTCAGCCATCCGTCAAAATATATGTATCTTGCGTTTGCATAAAAGAAAAGTTTATTCTTTAATATCGGACCGCTTAATGATCCCTCAAGGTTTCTTACCGCAAGCGGATTTATTTTATTCCCGTCTCTGAACAAGTCTGTGTTGGTAGTATAATGGTCTCCCACATATGCCGTGACTGTTCCGTTAAACGTGTTGTCTCCGTCTTTTGTGGCAATATTTACATAACCTGATAAAGCCTTACCGTACTCAGCATTAAAGGCTCCACTTACAAACTGAAGCTCCTGTATCGAATTCGCATTCACATCCACTACCGTCCCGCCGTCATACACGTCCGTTACCGGCACACCGTCAATCGCATAAACCACCTCGCCACGTCTTCCTCCTCTCACCGTTCCCCCAACTATTCCGGCTTTTAGCTGAAGCACTTCTTGAAATTCCGTTACCGGCAAAGCTGCTATATCATCCGCACTTACAATGGATGTTGAACTTGTTAAGTCCTTCGTTACTAGTGGCTTCGTTGCAGTAACCACCACTTCTGTCCCCAGTTCCAGCGTTACTTCCGAAAGTTGAACATCCTGCTTCGACGTTAAATCTATTGATACCCGGATACCCTGAATCGTTACTGAACTGTAACCCACCGCCGAAATCTTTATCGAATAATTTCCCGGTGCTACGTTCAGTATGTTATAATAACCGTCCAGATCCGATGCGGCGCCCTGTGTAGTCCCCTCTATCACCACATTCACAAACGGAAGCGGCTCACCCGTTAGTTTATCAGTTATTCTGCCCGATATCTTCCCCGATTGGGCATGCGCAACCCCCATCGTCAGAATCAATACTATTACTATATGTTTTACCAAAGGAAACAATTTTCTCATCTATACCTCCTGAGCATTTCTTCCTTACTTAATTATGTATGTCTGATTATCTCTGTGAATAAAACATTCGCCTGCATTCACAAACCTATCAAAATTATTAAATCCTAACACGGCACGCGGTTCTTCTTCATTATATCCTGCCGCATTGTCGTCTGTCCTGAAAATCCACAACATTCCGTCTTCCTCAACCATAATCCCCAGTTCCCCCTTAATTTCAAACACCCCCTTGAATCTCCCCTCTCCCGTTATATACCTTTCCCCCTTTTTCTCAAACTTGTCGTTAAACACTATCAAACTTTTATTGAATGTCCCAACCATCAGCCCGCCATAACTCGCCAATCTCTCAAAATTTATCTCCCTGCTCTCTCCTGTCTTTTCAAGCCTTTCGTTCATCATTATGCTCAGCGGATTCGGTACACTCTCTTCAAATTTAACCCCGCTTATTATAATACCCCCCTCCGTTAACCCGAAATAAGTCACCGCCGTTATCCCTGCCTCACCGGTTACTTCCTTCTCCTCGTCAAAATCATACCGCACAACAGTAAAAACCGGATTTTCTTCTTCTATAGGAATCAGTTCCCTGTTATATATCACCGCAACCCCCTCATCATTACTGTCAATATATATTTGCCTTTCCATCTCAAACTCAATCCCCTCTTCCGGATCAATAACCTTCTCATTTCCCCTCTCCCTTATTGTCAGCTTGAGTGTCAGGGGGTCTATATACGTAATAACCCCATTATTATTAACCTTGTATAATGGATGAGGCATTCCATAGAATGCCTCGTTTATAAATTTGTCCGTAAGTTTAAAATTATTATCAAAAAGATAACCGTAGATCTGGAAATTCTCTTCTGCCTCTGGAAAATCATACGAAAGGATTAACATATACTCCCTGTCCTTCGAAAATTCCACCTGCTTTAACCCTCTTACTTGCTCATTAAACAAAACATCATCCTCTCCTGCAATTCGGATATATGAGTCCTCAAGAGTCACCATAACATCATTTATAGAAAAAATATTTCCTTCAGTTACCTCAACCCCTGAAGTCTCAATCTGTCCAACATTTTTTACCTGTAAAAAAAATAAACAAAAACTCACAAGAAATATTTGTAACCTTAACGCTCTCTTCATTTTTCTTTCTTATATTAAGTTTAACCTAAGCACAATCCTGCTAAAATAGCTTTGCAATTTATGTAAAAATTAGTTAATAATCAAAACCCTCCGTCACATCCTCCCCCTCTGCCATATCAGTATATCTCCGTTCCAATCCCCTCTTATTTCATTTCTCCCCTGTTCCATCCCAAGCCCCTCCCCCGGATTTCCCCATCCCCACCTCTGCCACCCCACCTCCACCCCCTCTCCCTTCGATATGAATACGTGGTGAATACGTACTGAATACGTACTGAATACGTGGTGAATACGTACTGAATACGTACTTAACTCGATCAGAATTCCTTCTCCTCACGATTCATTAACAATTAAACAACTCTCCCCCTTTGACAATAAAAAAGGGCAAATTCAATCAAACTTGCCCTTTTTCTGCTAATTACCTAAAAAAATCTACTTCACGCGCAACAGCCAATTATGAGTATCCGCTGTCTTCCCCCGGTGAATAGATGTAATCGTATCAAACAACTTAAGCGATAAATCGTCCGATACCCCTCCATTTATCTCCATTACCCTCTCTTTGTACTTCATAATTCCCACTGTGGAAATAATTGCTGCCGTTCCGGTACCGAATACGCTTATTACCTCCCCCTTGTCATATTTCTCAATAAATTCATCTATACTCACTACTCGCTCCTGCGGATTCATCCCCCATTCCTTTAGAATTTCCAAAACCGTCATTCTTGTTATTCCCGGCAAAATCCCTCCGGTCAGTTTTGGAGTAACTATCTCATCCTTGAACCGGATGTAAATATTCATCGTCCCGACCTCTTCAATATTTTTCTTCTCTACCGCATCCAGCCATAGCACCTGGGTAAATCCCTGTTCCTTAGCAATCTCTGTGGCAAGCAAACTGGCTGCATAATTTGCCGGAGTCTTGCACTCTCCCAATCCGTCTCTTATCGCCCTGACATACTTGTCGCTTACGAGTATTTTAACCGGTTTGAATCCTTCAGGATAATATGCCCCAACCGGGGATAACAGGATTATGAACTTATATTCCTTCGAAGGTTTTACCCCCAGTGCCGGATCAGTACCGAAAATAAACGGTCTTATATAAAGCGCTTCCCCGTCTTTTTCCGGAATCCAGTCCTTTTCAATTTTTACCAGCTTCGCAAGTGCCTCTAAAGCGAAATCAACATCCACCTCTGGCATGCACAGCCTTCTTGATGAATTATTTAGCCGCATAAAATGCTTGTCTGGTCTGAATACAACCACTTCCCCGTTTACCGTCTTGAATGCTTTCAAACCCTCAAATGCTGCCTGACCATAATGAAAAAACATTGTCGCAGGATGCATTGCTAAATCTTCAACCGGCTTTATCGCAAAGTTATGCCAGCCTTTCCCTGGTTTGTAATCCATCTCAAACAGATGATCCGTAAAATACTGTCCAAATCCCGGATTCTCCGGAATCACCACTTTTGATGATCTTTCCTTTATTTGAATTTTTATTTCATCCATTTCTACCTCATCGATAGTTTTTATAGTTATTATTTAAGTGATTTTTTCACTTCTTCTTCCCCCTCAAATCAGTGAAAAAATATTTTGTTTCTCAAGTTAAGCAAACTTTTTCTCATAAAAAATCATAATCGCTTAAAAAATAACTTTTTTACCTCATAATTCATTATTTTTGAATTATTCAATTAATAACTTTATAAAATGTCATCGAAATCACAATCATTTTTAGCTAAATGCCGCTCCGCTGAAGGAAATCCCCTTACAATATTCCTCAGACGCATTTTTTATAAATCTCTTGATAAAAATATCTTGGCTCACAACAACACCCGGATTATCGGCTTAAATAAAATACAAATTAATGGAGCACTTGAAATTGGAATGGATTACGTTGGCTTCGTTTGCAAAACAGATAAAACCCTCCTGCGAATAAGTGGAAATCTTTCCATAAACGGATTTTTTCGGATAAGTAAAGGCTGCCGCTTCGATATCCCCCAAAACGCTAAAGTCGAACTCGGAAATAACTCCTATATGAATCCCAACTGCCTTGTCGTAATCTCTCATTCACTCAAAATAGGAGATAATTGCGCAATTTCCTGGAATTGTCACTTCCTTGATGATGATTTTCATAAAATTGTCTATCCCGGCAGAAAAGAATCCCCTAATAGTGGTATAGTCATTGGAAATAATGTCTGGATAGGCTCAAATAGTGTGATTTTAAAAGGCACAGTCATTCCTGACGGTTGTGTAATAGCGGCAAACTCGGTTGTTCGTGGTTCATCTTTCTCCCCCAATTCACTTATCGCTGGAAATCCCGCAAAAACAATTAAAACGGAAGTCTCCTGGTCTTAACTTCCTTCCCCTTTTTTCTCATGTGAATTTGTCTTATATACATTTTCATATGCGTCAATAATATCCTTTACTAGCTTGTGCCTTACCACATCTCGCTTGTCCATGTATACAAACCCCACTCCCTTGATATTCTTCAGTATCTCCTGCGCTTTTACTAGCCCGCTAACCTGTTTTGCAGGCAAATCAATCTGTGTAATATCCCCCGTAATTATCGCTTTGGAATTTACCCCTAGCCTCGTCAGGAACATCTTCATCTGCATATCCGTTGTATTCTGTGCCTCGTCCAGAATAACGAAAGCATTGTTTAGCGTCCTTCCCCTCATATAAGCTAACGGAACAATCTCAACTGCTCGTTTCTCAATATATCCCTTCAGTTTCTCAGAAGGCATCATATCATCCAACGCATCATAAAGCGGTCTTAAATATGGATCTATCTTCTCCCTGAAATCCCCGGGCAAAAACCCTAAAGATTCCCCGGCTTCCACTGCAGGCCTTGCCAAAACAATCCTGTTCACCACCCCCTTCTTCATTGCCGAAACCGCAATCGCCACAGCCATATAAGTTTTCCCCGTCCCCGCCGGACCTATGGCAAAACAAATATCATTCTTCAAAGCCGTCTTGTAAAAATTAACTTGTCCGGGCGTCTTCGCTTTAATAACGTCGTTCTTCGTATAAAGAATAATGTCATCAAAATCCTTTTCACTCACCACCTCACCACCGTGCATTGTCAGTTCCACAATAGTTCTGACATCATCCTCCTTCAAACGACCGTTCGTATTTAACACATACACCATTTCTTTGAAGATTTTTTCAACAACCCCCACCTCCTCCTCCACTCCTTTAATAACCACATTCTCCCCCCTTACTGTTATTGTGGTACTAAAACGGTTTTCAAGAATCTTGATATTTGCATCATTTATCCCCAGAAGGGATAACATATCCGTTCCATCAAAAGTAAGCCTGCGTAACGACTCCGGCATATTTTTTCTCTCCATAAATAAAAAAGCCCTTGTCTCTTAAAACAAGGGCTTTGAATTATAATAATTCAATTATCAAATTATTAACTCAGATTAATTGGTCGGAGCTGGTTTGTAGTTCCTTCTTAATCTGTCGTATTTATCCTTTTCTTCTGCTGTCAGAGGTGGAATCTTGAACTCTTGTTTCGGGTAAATTAAATCCGGATTCTTGATTTTGTCTCTGTTTGCATTATAAATCTTCGGCCATGCAAAACCATTGCCGTAATGCTCTTTCTTGCGGGCAATACCCCACAGGTGATCACCTTTTACAACTGTATAGGTTATGTCTGTAGTCTCTTCAACCCACTCATCAAGCATTCTCTGTAAATCTTCATGCACTTTGTAGAAAAATTCCGGAAGTGCGCTTATCTTGTTCCTCTTTAATGCGTCAAGATCTTTCTGTCTGTCGGATTTCGGTCCTTCCTTCCTTCTGATCTTTCCTTCAAGTTCCCTTACTGCATTCCTGAAGTTGTCAACGTCATCTTTTGTTGCGCCAACCAGTTGATAAGCTTCATTTACGCAATCTTCATATGACTGCATTCCGTTTAAGGTAGCCTTAAGTCCGTCGATATCCTTCTTCAAGGATGCGATTTCCTTTACCAAGCTTTCCTTTTTCGTTTTCAACGTGCTCATTGCACTTTCCCACTCTTCCAGAGTCATTTCTTTCTGTGCAAGTGTGTAAACTGGCAATGCGATGAAAAGAGCTAATAATACCGATAAAAATCTGTTTAATTTCATATTCTTTTCCTCCTTGTCTTATTTAGGCAATTTTTCTAAATTAGCTTGAGTCTCCTGCTTCATCTGAGCACATTCTTCAAGCTTTCTGTTTTTTTCAGCAATCTCTCTCTCGAGTTTAGCTCTCTCGTCCTTAAGACTGCTTGCTTCTTTTTCCAACGAGGAAACTTCTTTCTTCAACGCATCTAATTGTGCCAGTTGCTCTTCAGATACACTGCTTCCGCAACCGATAAATCCGATGGTTAGAAAGGTAAAAAGAACTCCTACCATCATTCCTTTTAACTTCATAGATCAACCTCCGTAAATTAATTAATAAATTATTGTTTCGATTTCTATTCTGCTGATTTTCCCTTTTTAGGCAAAAATCTATTAAAAATATAGAAAATTCTTAATTTAACATTCAAAATGTAATGATTTAATAACAAAACTGCAAACTTAATCGTATTGGTTTTGCTTTTTATCACTAAATCTTTTCATTTTACCCATGATCCCCATAATAAAAAGACTATTCTACGCTTGCTCCATATATTAAACATCTCCATAAAAATATTGGTTCACTCAGACAATCCCTCTTTAATCCCCGCTCATATTAATTTCTTCATCAGCATACTCGAGTATTCATTCCCTCCCACTATTATGTGATCTAATACCGGAATCTGCATTATTTTCCCTACTTCCACCAACTTCTGAGTTATTGAAATGTCCGCACTGCTTGGATCCGTGTTTCCGCTTGGATGATTATGCACCAGAATAATACTCTTTGCATTATTTTCTATTGCATTCTTAAACACTTCCCTCGGATGAACGATGCTTGTATCGAGACTTCCAACTGAAATTACCGAATACTTAATTATCTTGTTTGCTGTATTTAAACAAACCACAATAAATTTTTCTTTTTCCTCATCCCTCAGTATCGGAACAAAAATATCCCCAACTTCCGACGGCGAACTTATTTGACAATCCGAAAAATTCCTGGCCCTGAGCCCAATCCTCCTGCTTATCTCAAAAGCTGCCATTAGGGTTACCCCCTTATCTTTTCCTATTCCGTTTACCTTCGTTATGGCTGTTAATGATTTTCCCGCAAGCATCGCAAGATTGTCGTACTCCTCCAGCAAATCTCTTGCCACCTCTATAACATTCCTCCCCTTCTTCCCCGTCCGCAAAAGGATGGCAAGTAACTCTGCATCCGTAAGACTATCCGCTCCCTTAGCTGCTAGTTTTTCCCTCGGTCTGTCATCCATCGGAAGAGATTTTATTCTTCCGTCCCTTTCCTGTCCCATTACTTCTCTGTTCTGAACCTGTCAATTAATTCAAAAGTATTATTCTTAAAACGGATGATGTTCTGATACCTGTTTGCCCGACCCGAATCAAGCCCTATTGAGTTGTGTATTCCGGTTATTGTTATTTTCTCATCTGTAAGCATCTCTTTTAGTTTCCGTCCTTCATCGCTCTTCGATAAAATCCCGAGAAGGTACTTAGCCGCATCATATCCATATAAAACATTCCTGTTTGCTTCTAAACCTGTTTTGTCAAAAAATCTCTTGTTGAACTGTGTAAAGTCTTCAGAACGGTAGTCAATAAAATAATCCGACGATACAACAAACCGGTTATTAAGTTCACTATGACTTTCAAGTCCTTTCGCACTTAACCAGTCCTGATTCCCGTATATATTGACTCTCGTTTCTATCCCTTTTAATCCGGCCAGAAAGGCTTCGGCAAGGTTATCGTTCCCCAGAGGAATATATATCCCCTCATAGTTCTTTATCTTTATTAGTTGTTGAATTAATGAATCGATTCCGGGATCATTTGCTCCGTAAGTAAAATGTTTAACAATCCTTCCCCCCAACATTGAAAATTCCTTCGTGAAAGCCTCTGCAAGACTTCTTGAGTATCCCTCTGCTGAGCTGATGACGATCATCTTCTTTTTATTCTCTACAAAAAATATATATTGCGCTAATCCCTTTCCTCTGATTGTAAAAGGAGGATTCAGATGATAAAAATATGAGCATTCTAAGGTTAATTCATCGTCTGTGGCAGTAGGAGAAATTACCGGAATTTTAAGATATTCAAACTCTTTGCATATCAATCTGCACTCCTCACTAAATAGCGGTCCTAATAAAGCCTTGATATTTTTCTCCTCTTCTATTTCTTTGCGAAGTTTTTTTATTCTCTCAGAATCCCCGTGTGTATCCAATATCTTTAAGCCTATCTTTTTTTCTGCCTGCTCATTGTATTCGTCCGTTGCGTACTTAATCCCCTCTAAAATTTCCCTTGCAGTTACCGATCCTATATCTTCCCCGTCTTTTAATGGAAGAATTACCCCCACCACACAAACTTGCTCTTTTATTTTTAGTGAGTCCGGAACTTCTCCGGCATAATACTTCACTGCATATTTATGCTCTGCCGATTCCGGATATCTTTCGATTACTTTAAAATATTTATCTTTTGCTCTTTTTGTCTCCCCCATCGAGTCGAGCTTTTTCCCAAATGCTAATAAAAGAAATGGATATGTTCTCTCATTAATTGCCTTAGCTGTTAAAGAATCCACGTTATCAGGTTCTAGATGGTCAATAATTATATTCTCCAGATAACCCTGTGCGTCAACTAAATATTCTTGAGATTTGGTCTCTTCCACCACTCTTAGCAACTCTAATGCTGCTTCATAATATTGCTTTTCACTTAAATATAGTTCTGCAAGATCAATACTCGCCTCATCCCTGTATTCATTGTTTTCTGATATTTTTAATATATCTGATAAGATTGTTTTTGCTTCCTCCCGTTTGCCCGATTTTTTAAGCGCTTTGCCTTTTAATAGCTTTGCAGGAATTATTTCCTTTGAGTTTTCTGTCTTAATCACAAGATCAAATTTCTCGATTGCACCACTGTATTCCCCTGCCTTAAACAGGCTTAGTCCCTCTTTTAATAATTCCCCCATCGGTTGTTCTTGCTGGGAATAACAAAATCCGGAAATTAGAATTGCAACAAAAATTATTATCACCGTTCGTCTGATTTTCATCTCCTACTCCCATTCAATCGTTGATGGTGGTTTGGAACTAATATCGTAAACAACCCGGTTTACCCCTTTGACTTTGTTTATTATGAGATTTGATACTCTTGCCAGGAAGTCATAATCAAACTTATACCAATCAGCCGTCATACCGTCTGTCGAAGTGACTCCCCTTAATGCAAGAACGTTCTCATATGTCCGAGCATCCCCCATTACCCCAACCGAACGTACCGGAAGCAATACACAAAATGCCTGCCAAATCTCATCATAGATTCCGGCTTTCTTTATTTCACCAATAAATATCTCATCAGCATTTCGTAAAACTTCAAGTTCCTCCCGATTAATTTCTCCGAGTATTCTTACCCCCAATCCCGGTCCCGGGAAGGGATGTCTTTTTATTAGTTCCTCATCAATACTAAGTTCCCGTCCAACCCTTCTCACCTCATCCTTAAATAATTCCCGGAATGGTTCAATCAATTTCAAATTCATCTTCTCTGGAAGCCCTCCTACATTGTGATGCGTCTTGATTGTTGCAGACTCCCCCTTTACAGAAACGGATTCGATCACGTCCGGATATAACGTCCCCTGAACAAGATGCGTCGCGTTTTTAATTTTTTTTGCTTCTCCTTCAAACACCTCTATAAATGTGTTTCCAATAATTTTGCGCTTCTTCTCCGGTTCAAATACTCCTTTAAGTCTGCCAAGGAACAACTCAGTCGCATCAACATTCGAAACTTCCAGTCCTAATTTCTCCCTGAAAAGTCTTACCACCTCCCCGCTCTCGTCCTTCCTCATCAATCCGTTATTAATATGTATACAATGGAGTCGTTCCTTAAGGGCTTTGTGTACCAGCACTGCGGCAACAGTTGAATCCACCCCGCCGCTTAATGCACAAATCACTTGACTTTCGCCGGCTTCTTCTTTTATTTTGTCAACGCTCTTTGAGATGAAGTTCGCCGCCGTCCAGTCCCCCGCACATCCGCAAATTCCGAATAAAAAGTTTTCAATAATTTTTCCCCCTTCTGCTGTGTGGCTTACTTCGGGATGGAACTGAACTCCAAAAAACATTTTCTTTTCGTTTTCAATCACACATACCGGAGTATGGTCACTCGTTCCCACCACTCGAAATCCTTTCGGGGGCTTTTCCACTAAATCTCCGTGACTCATCCATACAATGGTCTCTGAACTTACTCCCCTTAATAACTTCCCCTCTTCTTTACTCGTTAATAACGCTCTCCCATATTCCCGGTCAGATGTTGCCTTAACCTCCCCTCCCAGATATTCAGACATCAACTGCATACCGTAACATATTCCCAAAACCGGAATCCCAAAATTAAATATTTCCCGGTCCGTTTGCGGAGAGTCTTCTTCATAAACACTCATTGGCCCACCAGAAAGAATTATTCCCTTTGGGCTGATCTCTCTTATTTTTTTAAGAGAGATTTTATGACTGAAAATTTCAGAATACACCTCTCTCTCCCTTACACGTCTTGCTATAAGTTGAGTGTATTGCGATCCGAAGTCAATAATTAGTATTGTTTCTGGTGTTTTCATTCATATTTAAAAGTTAAGAAACCGGTAGCATTGCCCAATACAGGCAGCACTACCGGTTTTTTATGAAAAAGGATACTTATTGTCCTATTAATTCACGATATCCGTTTGTATCAAGAAGGGAATCAAGTTCTGCTGGATTTGTGATTTCTATTTTGAGCATCCAGCCGGTACCGTAAGGATCCTGGTTCACTGTTTCAGGATTTGCGGACAGCACCGGATTAATCTCCAACACTTTTCCGCTGCAAGGAGCATAAATTTCACTTACGGTTTTCACCGCTTCGATAGTGCCGCAATTTCCACCCTGAGTTACTTCGGACAAGTTTGGATCTATATCAATAAAAACAACGTCTCCCAGTTCTCCTTGTGCGTAATCGGTTATTCCTATCGTTGCAACATTTCCTTCCAGGCTAACCCATTCGTGTTCTTTTGTATATTTTAAACCATCGGGTATATTCATTCATTCCTCCAAAAAAAAATTTAACTCTGTAGTTTAATATCTTTCAGAAAATTATCCAAAAAAGAAGTGTCGAAATCTCCTGAAATAAATTTTTCGTTTTCAAGCACTTTTAGATGAAACGGAATAGTTGTTTTAATTCCTTCAATCACATACTCTTCCAGTGCTCTTCTTGCCCTTTTAATTGTACGCTCTCTGTTTTTTCCCCAAATAATTAATTTAGAAACCAAAGAATCATAATAAGGCGGTACAATATACGATTGATATACATGAGAATCAACCCTTATCCCGAAACCACCCGGTACATTCAGCGATTCAATCCTTCCCGGGGAGGGTCTGAAATCTTTTTCCCAATCTTCTGCATTAATTCTGAATTCAATAGCATGCCCCAAGGGTTCCTGCAAAGGAAGTGTATCAACTTTTTCACCGGCGGCTACGAGTATCTGATTGCGTACAAGGTCCACATCATATATCTGTTCAGTCACAGGATGCTCAACCTGGATTCGCGTATTCATCTCCATAAAATAGAAGTTCTTGTATTTGTCAACAAGAAATTCTATAGTCCCCGCCCCCTCATAGTTAATGCTTTTCGCTCCCAACACCGCAGCCTCCCCCATCCTCTTTCGCAAGTCTTCATCCATTATTGGTGATGGTGCTTCTTCAATAAGTTTTTGATGCCTTCGCTGAACAGAGCAGTCCCTTTCACCATAGTGATATACATTCCCGTATTTGTCCCCCAAAATCTGAAATTCAATGTGCCTTGGGTTTTCAAGATACTTTTCAATGTAAACATCAGGATTGGAAAATCCTGCTTCTGCTTCACTTCTGGCCATTTGAAACAGGGTTTCAAAATCTTCCTCTTTCTCAACAATCCGCATCCCCTTCCCCCCGCCACCGGCTGTTGCCTTTATAATTACAGGATATCCAATTTTTGAAGCTATTTTCTTCCCCTCATTAACATCATTAATTATTCCGTCACTGCCGGGAACTACAGGAACTCCTTTTTTCCGCATCGTTTCCTTCGCGGTTGCCTTATCCCCCATCATTCTTATCATCTCTCTTGATGGACCGATAAACTTAATCCCCGTTTCTGAACAAATTTCTGAAAACTCGCCGTTTTCAGCCAGAAATCCATAGCCGGGGTGAATAGCATCCGCTCCTGTTATTACTGCGGCTGAGATTATTGATGTACTTTTCAGATAGCTGTTTTTACTCTGCGGTGGTCCTATGCATACAGCTTCATCTGCAAAAGTAACATGTAAAGCTTCCTTATCTGCTTCCGAGTAAACAGCAACCGTTTTAATACCGAGTTCCTTACAACTCCTTATTATCCTGAGCGCAATTTCTCCCCGGTTTGCTATTAAAACCTTATTAAACACACTGCCTCTCTTTGATATTATATTTTTACCAGAAACAATGGTTGATTATACTCAACCGGTTGTCCGTTCTCCACAAGTATCTTGACTATTTCACCGTCAACTTCGGAAATTATTTCGTTCATTAGTTTCATTGCTTCAACAATACATAAAACCGTTCCGGTAGAAACCCTGTCTCCCACCCTCACATAAGGCTCAGCATCCGGGGAAGGAGCCCGGTAAAATGAACCCACAATGGGTGATTTCACTTCATGCAGGTCTTTTGCTTGTGCGGCTGGTTCTGCTTTATCTTTGACCTCATTACTCTCCTTTAATTCAATACCATGAAACTGAGGTTGAGGAACAAAGTGATGCGGTGCAAAAGTTTCTCCTTTGAAAGCGGTTCCTTTCGAAAGCTTTACCTTCAGTCCTTCTTGCTCTACTTCAAGTTCCGAAAGCTTGCTTTCCTCGAGCACCTTAACCAATTTTTTAACTAAATTAATATCCATCTTTCTTCCTTTATCTGAAACACACTCTAATTCAAACTAAAATTTTACTCCCACCGTCAAATAATGCACATTAGTGAGAATACCGAAATCCTCGTATGCATAATCCAGCGCTAGTGCAACCGCATCAAAGATTTTATAGTTAATTCCGGCACCCAGGGTCAGTCCCTGCTCGCCGTTTTGTTCAAACAACGACTTATACCCGGCTCGCAAAAAAACTATATTATTCCAGGAATATTCCAGCCCCGAATTAATCGCCTCCGAGTTGTCGTTGGGATGTACTGCGTCCAGTGCCACCGTCAGGAGATGATCCTGTTCCTTAACAACATCTGCGGCAATTCCCACTCTAAAGAACAACGGCATATCGTATTCATCAAGTTCAATCTTCGTATTGATAAGATTCCCCTGTGACCCACCAACTTGAATTACCTTAAGAACATCCCTTCCGTCAAGTCTCATCTTAGTTCCGAAATTAGATATACTTGCACCCAGACGAAATTCGTTCAGAATGTTGATTTTGTACAATGTTCCTATGTCCAGAGCAAACCCCGTTGCGGACATATTCCAAATATGTTCGCGTACGTATTTTGCATTGAACCCAATTGAGAAATTATCCGTGAGCTCTCTTGCATATGACAGCCCTATCTGAAGTCCACCGGCATTAAAATACTCTCCGGTTCCTTCAGGCTGCTCATTAGTCCTCACAGGCATTTCTCCCATCGATAGAACGGAAACGAAAGCACCCAAAGTTCCAATATCTCCCGTTTTCATAGCAAACGATGCAAAATCATAATTTACATCCATTATCCAGTCAACGTGATTAAACTGAACTTCCCGGCTATATATTCCCGCTATTCCTGCAGGATTCCAGTATATCGAACTGAGATCGGCATAGGTGGCTGAAAATGCTCCTCCCATGCCAATTGCCCTTGTTCCCACTCCGATTTTTAAGAATTGCGCTGCTGTTGATCCGCTCTTACTTATATTCTGTCCAAATCCTGCGGTACAGATTAATATTGTTATTATTAAAATCTTTATCTTCATTTAAATCTCCTTAGATCATATTTAAAGTTATTAGAGATCTAATATTATTTAATTATTGCAAATTTAATTAGTTTCTCCCCTATCTCTCCGGCATCAATATGTGCAAAGTATATTCCGTAAGAGATGCTAAAACCGTCTGAATTCAATAGATTCCAGTATTCACGACCATTATCAAAAGTTGATTCATGCTCTATTGTCTGAACCCAGTCTCCGCTTAACGTGTAAATTTTTATCGTACATTTAGGAGGCAGATTCTCGAAATAGATTCTTCTCTCCCCGCGCGATCTTCCGGGAAGCTTGTTCGTTGGTTCAACCTCATTATATCCCACATAAGGATTCGGCACGGTGTACACATTATCAAGTCTTGACTTCGCTTCACTGTTGCTGAATTGTCCCGATTTGCTGGTAAATGAGAAACGGTCATACTTGTTGAACGGTCTTTCTGTTCTTATATATAAAACATCTCCATCCGTTGGCGCAACTGGCGTTACTCCCGAATCAGTCGGTGCTTTAACCAATAAACTCCAGGTCAAGGTGTCCGAGATAACTCCGTTCGAACCTGAGTTAAAGAAAATTATTTCTTCACCAAAGTCATATTTAAAGTTTTTAGTCGCGGCATTTTCAATAACGTATGTCCAGACTCTCACCGGAACTCCGGTGGTTACATCCACAACCTGGAAGGGTACGGGATAGACACCGAGCTGCGTACCGATTTTTGCCGAGTCAATATTGGCAGCCGAGAATTTCACCTCATAGTTTGCCGGATATCTTTTCTTTCGCGGAAATGCCAGCTTTGTCAGATCAATTGTAAAATCGAAGTTCGTTGATCCAGTTGACCATTTTGTTGCAATTGTATCAATAATCAACTGCTCATAATCCTGAACTTTTATCTGCAAACCATCAAAAACGGGATTGCCGTCTTCATATTTCAACAACGTGCTTTGGCTTATCGGGAAATGCCTGTACACAACTTTGTACGGTTTGCTGAGCGCCATAGTTGTTGAACCGGTTCTTCTTATCAATCCCCGCTCGTAGTCAATTATATAATCACTGTTTTCCGTATAAGCCTTTCCCGATTCATCGGTGACTACCGGAATAAATGATTTATTAAGATTCGCGTGATTAAGTTTATAAAAATTCGTATCGGTAAAGCTTACCATATCTGTTATATCTGCAAGTTTCAGAACAGAAAAATTCTTCGCTGCCGTAACCGTATTTCCATCCCGCAATGTGTCGGAAAAGATTATATCATATTCCACGTTGTCCTGAACCAGCAGATCATTCACAATCTTCATCGTGATTTTTCCGTTTCCGATTCCTGCCTTCTGAGTCAATGCAAGTGCCGACTCATCGGGGAATAAATATCCTCCGGCTCGCGGACCGGGTACAACCGCTACTGTGTTAACATCAAATTCATATTTTGAAGTTATTGCGTCAAGCGTAATCTTCTTTGTTGTTTCTGTCGGAGGTACTCCCACCGAATCGCCATGGTCATAGGCAACAACCGCATAATAATACGTTTGTCCGTTTATCACTTCATTCGAATCGACATACGTGTGAACAAGTCCTCTGTCGTCACCAAGATAATATTGAATACCTCTTCCCCTGTAAGAAACCGGGTGATAACCTGCCCAGTCATTAATAAGATCAAATCTGGCATCAGTTCCAGTAAGGTCTTTTAATGGTCTTGAGAAAAACGAGTTTCCCTTTCCATCGGTTATGCCCTGAATATCGCTGAACGTTGGGTCAGTGCTTCTGTAAATCACATATCCCTCAAAGTCCATACCGGTAAGCGGGTCATTGCTTCCTTCTGCTCTGGAATCCCAGTAAAGTGTTACTTTCTTATCTCCACCAATCGCGTTAACAATTGGTTTTGCCGGTGGTCTATAGAACCGGTAGTTGGCATTATAAATTCTCTGAACAGTTTCAGCAGTAACCAGCAGATCATTTAAGTCTTCCCCAAAAAGCAGGGAAGAAGAAATTCTTTTGGTTTCCTGAGCGGCCAGGGAAATGTCTCCGGAAGCAAAACAGAACACTATGTCCGTTGCCTGAGCAATTCCATCAGGGCTGAAATTTCCCGCCCGTATTCTGTTCCACATCCCTTCATCATTGGAAACCCGGTCATTCGGCCAAGTCCAACTGCTGAAACTGGATAATCCAATCTGATCTGCCTCGTCAAGGTCTGTGTACTCAAAATTAGGTTCGCCGGGGAATAAAGGATCAAGGGCGCCGCCGGGGAGTTTTTTACCGCGTGTAGGCAATCCGTCTCCTTCACCTAAATCACCTGTGCTTGGGACTCCATCCTGTCCCACATCATCCGTTGCCGGGTTCCAGTCTCCGTCATTATCAATATTATCTTCCTGACTTTCATCTGTCATCAAATCACCGTCGTTATCAACCCCGTCATTTGGTTTACCCGGGCTTTCAAGATATTTACATGCCACATAACCAACCGGAAGTCCATAATCTCCCTTGCCATCCGGATCCCAGAAATAAACAACACTTCTTGAATATACCGGAATGTTCGCAACAGTCGGATAGCCCGGAACATCATGGGGTGGAATAAACAATCCATTGTCATCCGTATTTTCAGGTGAACCGCCTCCCACATCGCAATCTCCGTAAACTCCAAAGTACATGGTGTCTAGATTTTTCGAGCTGATATTTGCTACTGTGTAAATAAAGAAGATTGCGTTTTCAGCAAGTGTGTTGCTCCACTGCAATCCTCTGCCGTCTATCTGAATTCCCAGTCCTCTTCTTACAAAATCACCGGGGAACGGGAAGTAGTTAAACTCACGGTTGTCCCTGTCGTCCATTGCCCAGAATACTTCAAGATCTGCATTTTCCGCATCCTGAGCCAGATAACCGGGCCATACGTATTTTCCAAGGACTGCATTATACCAGGTCGAAGGCCAGCTGTCCGGTTTTCCGTCCTTGTTCAAATCGGGTGCCGGATTAGATGCCATATATTCCTGATTTTCGTCATCATAGCCGGGTAAGGGCTGGAACTGCCATAGAGTATCTCCTGTAGGGTTCACTTCCCTTAACTGATAGGCCTGGGTTGGATAGTCCCACAATCCGTCAGATATTATTTTCAGTCTTTTTGTTGGATCGGAATTATCAGGAACCGAGGCTCCAACGAAAGGACAAAACTGGAAAATGTACGATAGTCCTTTCCAAACTCCGTTGTTCACGCCGCGGAGCAGTCCGTATCCCGGGGCAATACCACCGTAACTGTATACTTCCGTGGTTATTCTGTTTGCATTCATCAGATAATGTTTTCGCTGGTAAGCGTTGGTCTGATTTTCTTTCTGCAATCTGAAATTATCCTCTGGTTTGTATATTTGCTGTGTCGAAACCGGTGAATACTGGGTTGAATTAACGCGATTAATAAAACTTTTAACCGCATCTATCTCGCTTTGCAACTGAGCCTCGCTTGTAAGCCTTTGAGCAAACGAAGTTCCGCTAATCATCACACTAAGCAAAACAACCAAAAGAAAATTTATATTAAAATCGGTTTTAGTTGATGTGTTCTTCATATTATCATAATCTTTGTTTTTTCTTGTATATCTTTCTCGTTTAAAATTCCAATGACATTCCAAGTCTTACTTCCCTCGGAGGATAGTAATAGTTCGGTCTGCTGAAATAATCTTCCGTTGAGTGAATTCCTTCAACCCTGTCGGCAAGGTTCTGTGCAGATTTAACACCTCCCTGCATTAACTGAAGGGTATAGGTGGATCTTCCGGTATCGCCATAGACCAATCTCTCATTGAGGGTGTCGAACAGGTTGAATATTTTCAGGAATACGCTGAACTTGATTCCCATATAATTGAACATCTTCTCCGCAAGCAGATCAACGTTTGCCGTTGAGGGGCGCCTGCTGCTGTTAGTTCTCAGCAGTACTTGCTGTTCATAAAGGGTTGGCGTATAAGGAAGACCGGTTCCAAGCTGTCCGATAAGACTCAGGTTCCAGTCATTCGGCACACCAAAACTGATTGTTGCGTTAAGCGTGTGTGTCTGGTCCCACGGCAAATAGATAACTGTTTTTTCACTTTGCCTTCCGGATGAGAGGTCAAGGAAAAATGCATCCGCATCAGTATCATTTCCTTCAGCAACCTGCAACGTATAATCAAGCGTTACTCCCAGCATATCCTCACCGCTTCTTCTCTTTGTCAGGGAGAAAGTTACGCCTTTGATATTTCCGTAATCCTTGTTAACGTATTTTGTATAAGTCTGGTCACCGCTAACTCTGATATTCTCAAGCGCAAGCAGATCGCGAACGTCCTTGTAGAATCCCGTTACGTTGAACGCCAGGTCGGGCAGCAGCTCCTGCTGCAGTCCGATCTCGTATGAAACTGTTTTTTCCGGTTTAAGGTTTGCGTTGCCGATAGTAGGCTCTCCTGATGCAAAGCTATACTTGAATGATGAGTTTGCATAGAGATATCTGAAAGGCGGCATCTGGAAGAAGTGTCCGTAGGAGAAGTGAATAATACCTTTATCCGTAATCGGGAAGGAGACTCCAAGCCTTGGACTTATTTGATGCTTTGCCTTTGAATCGCCAAGAAGTGTGGATTTATCTATATACGGAGGAAGCTTGGGATCATTTGGAGAGGGATAAGTAATGTTCAATGAGTATTGTGATTTCGCATCGAAATAGTCGTATCTCAAACCGAGGTTAACTATCAGGTTGTCAAATTCCATTTTATCCTGAATATACCCGGAAAACTCAACCGGCTCTTTTTTATAATAGTCACTATAGGGAGAAGTAAGATCCAGAACAGTCGGGGTTGTGTATGTTGTCCTATCCCTTCTCACAGAAAAATATCTGTATTCAAGTGTATGCAATCTCCCCTCAAGTCCGAATTTAACCTCATGATTTCTTGATACCTGGCTGGTAATGTCAAACTTTCCAAGGAAGGTTTTCGCATCCTCATAGCTGTGATCGTTCGAAGTTCCGCCAAGATAAAAAGTATAACTGTTAGGGCGCACAAGTTTTTCTATCGGTTGATATCTATGATCGGCAATGTAGTCAAGCGGATTCATGTTTGCTCTAAAGGTCACTTCGCTCCCGTCGGAATTTAACATCGGGTAGAGGTAGCTGCTGTAATAATTGATATTGTAAGAACCCTTTAACGAATAGAAAGTGGAATTGCTTACCGCATGTCTTAACTCAAAAACATTCGTAATACCGTTATCATGGTATTCCGGCAATCCATCGGGATTATATTTCCAGTCGTGACTGTAACTCCGACCTTCAGAAATTGAATATATAAGGTCGTAGTTTAATTTTATTGTTGTTGTCGGTTTATATGTCAGTTTACCGGTGCCGCTGAATCTTCTGCTTGGATTCATTGAAACTTTTGACATATCACCATTCATAGCTAACCGGATATCATTAGGATCATCCGGATTTATAAAAATCGAGTCGGATGTAACGTGTTGCCTTATCCCGTAAAGCCAGCCTTTATTATCATTATATCTTCCGGAGACAAAGAAACCGAGACTTTTATTTGTCCCGGGGATGGGTCCGCCGAAAGTAAGCTCTCCCACCATATTATTAAGACCGGAGAATTTATCAACGTTAAAGAAAGTTTCCTTTCGGGTGCTAAGATAATCTCCGGTATAGAAGGAGAGAAATCCCTTATAATCATTTCCCCCTTCTTTTGTCACAGTATTGACTATTCCGCTCATCGCCCCGCCGTACTCAGCATTAAAAGTTCCGCTGATCACGGAGAGTTCCTGAATAGCATTTGTCGCGATAGTTACCGTTGCTGTATTGTCAAAGGGGTTCGATATCGAAACTCCGTTAACCGTAAAAGCGATCTCGTTCGAACGCCCGCCTCTTATATGTATATCCCCGCCGGTGCCGGTGGTAACTCCCGCCTGAAGAGTTAAAATCTGACTGATGCTTTCCACCGGTAAGCTCGAAATCTGTGTGGCGTCTATTGAAGTATGGGAGGAAGTTAAATCCTGTCTTACCAGAGGTTGTTTAGCCTCAACAATTATAGCTTCCATCTGAACTGCTTCAACGCCAAGATCAACATCGAGTTTGGACGTGAAGTCCACAGAAATCTTTACTTTAGTAAATGATTTCTTCTGATAGCCTACTGCCGAAAATGTTACGGTATAATCCCCCGGGGGAATATTATTGATCATGTAATATCCGTTAATATCCGTTGCGGCGCCAAAATTAGTTCCCTCGAGAATAACATTCACACCGAACAACCCTTCCTTGGTGTCGGTATCTGTTACCCTTCCGGCTAATTTACCCGTGGTTCCTGCAAATAAATGGGGAATCGAGACTAGAAAAAACAGCGCGGAAATAAGTACAACTCTTTTCATCCTAAGTCCTTCTCTTATTGCTTGTGGTATTAGATTATTAATTAAAAATAATTTTTTAAATATAGTAAAATGTTTTTATTTATTTCAAAAAAAATTTATGCAAATTTTAAATACATGCAATAACAGCATGCGAAAATTAAAGTGTCCGCACAAAAAGAGGGGGGTTCCGGAGTTGATTTCCGAAGAGTGGTTTCAAATTAAGATCCCCTGAATTTGAACGGAATAATATGATAAGCAGGACGTCATTGCTGACGTCCTGCTTATTAAATTCTAAACAACAGTTATTATTTCAATAACTGCATTTTGATAGTCTTGGAGAAGTTTCCGAACTGCAATTCAGCGATATACATACCGCTTGCAACGCTTGTTCCGAAATTGTTCTTGCCATTCCATACTGCTTCGTATGAACCGCTGACAAAATCCTGACCGTCAATAAGTGTACTAACGAGATTGCCAAGCACGTCGTAAATCTTGAGGCTGATTTTCTTGTCAACCGGCAGTGAGAATCTAACCGTGGTGGATGGGTTGAACGGGTTAGGATAGTTCTGCTCGAGGACGTAATCTTCCGGATTTACAATATCAAGTTCCCTTACTTCGATTCCGGTTGCACCGTATTCGAACAGGTAAACGTTGAATTTATTAAGGTTGTTAACTTTTACTGATGAGGTCATAACGAATTTTGCGGAGTCGGTATTCCACACAAAATTTCTAATTGTTGTTGAGTCGTATATACTCTGGTAAGAAGCCACCAGGTCTTTCTTGCCGTTGTTATTATAATCGAATCCTGCAACCATCTTGGAAATGAAAGGTGATTCAGTGAAGGTTGAGTCAATTGTTCCAAGTGAGTCATAGATATCAATCTGATACCAGGAAGTAGGAGCTCCGCCCCAAATCACGGTATTGGTATAACTGTTTGAATCCAACACGCTTCCCGAACCTTTATACTCTACAGCAACAATCTGATAACTTGCGGTACCAC